>Ga0209013_10000730_pt1 | contig 29903 bp, 30 predicted proteins | sample Cruoilmetagenom2_FD_187291 | JGI IMG/M metagenome (GOLD analysis project Ga0209013, IMG submission 187291) | Oil polluted marine microbial communities from Coal Oil Point, Santa Barbara, California, USA - Sample 2 (SPAdes) (version 2) | ecosystem: Environmental > Aquatic > Marine > Oil seeps ...
GGATCAGGTATGGCAGCCATCAGTTCAGTCATGATGCTGTTCAATGCTGGCGACCATATCATCATGACGGATGATGTTTATGGTGGTACTTACCGCGTCATGACGAAAGTATTGAATCGATTCGGTATTGAGTCAACATTTGTAGATTCTTCAAAAGCTGCCGAGTTTGAAGCGGCAATCCAGGAAAACACGAAAGCGGTATTTATCGAATCTCCGACCAATCCGTTATTGAAAGTGACTGATATTGCAGAAATCGCAAAATTGGCGAAATCAAAAGGCTTGCTGACGATCGTCGATAATACTTTCATGACACCTTACCTGCAACAACCTCTTGCACTTGGTGCCGATATCGTATTGCATAGTGCAACGAAATATATCGGAGGCCATAGTGATGTGGTAGCTGGCTTGGTCGTGGTAGCGACAGAAGAATTAGCGAAAGACTTGCATTTTGTTCAAAACTCGGTCGGTGCAATCTTGGGGCCACAAGATTCATGGTTACTTATTCGTGGTTTGAAAACTCTGGGCATCCGCATGGAAGAAACGAATTCAAATGCCAAACGCATCGCCGATTTCCTGGTGGCACACGAATCGGTAGGGAAAGTATTCTACCCTGGTTTAGAATCCCATGCCGGCCATGATATCATGAAAAAGCAAGCAACTGGATTTGGCGGAATGATTTCATTTGACGTGGGCAGTACCGAAAAAGCAAATCAGCTGATCAAAAAATTAAGATACTTCACACTTGCTGAAAGTCTAGGTGCCGTGGAAAGCTTAATTTCAGTTCCAGCACGGATGACGCACGCTTCGATTCCTGCAGACCGTCGACAGGAGCTTGGAATCCTGGATGGATTGGTACGTATTTCGGTTGGTATCGAGGACGTTGAAGACTTAATTGAAGATTTAGAGCAAGGTTTAGCTGAATAAGGATATGTTTAAAGCAGTCACTCCACGTCGGGTGACTGCTTTTTTGAAAGGGAAAGTATAAAAGTTCGGATTACCGTGAGACTAGCATTTATGGCTTTTCCTGCTCGAAACACGATAAAGTCTTCTAAAAAAACCGCTCCAGCTTTCGTTCCAAAGCGGCGGTGTCTTATTATTTCCCCTGGAATACAGGTTTTCTTTTTTCTCCAAAAGCAATCAAAGCTTCCACGCGATCTTCAGTAGGAATGGTCATTTCATAGGCTTTCCGTTCGATGTTCAATCCCGTATGTAAATCGGCATTCATTCCGTGTTTGATGGCAAACTTGGCTTGTTGTAAAGCAATCGGCCCATTTGCAAGCATAAGATCAGCAAATTTCCCTGTCTCTTCTAGCAAACTACTTCGACTTACCACTTTAGTCAGTACCCCATAAGCCAAAGCTTCATCTGTTTTTAAGCGGCGAGCAGTCAAGATTAATTCCAAGGCCTTTGCTTCGCCAATCAAACGAGGCAAACGTTGTGTTCCACCTGCCCCTGGAATGATTGCCAAGCTTGTTTCTGTCAATCCGAGTACAACGTCTTCAGCTGCAATACGGAAATCACATGCCAGAGCAAGTTCCATCCCTCCGCCAAATGCATAGCCGTTCATCATGGCTATAGTAGGTTGAGGCAAGTTTTCAATGGTTGAAAACACTTCACCAATTTTATAGATATTCCGTTTTACTTTTTGTTCGGTCAATGTTTTGCGTTCTTTTAAATCCGCCCCTACACTGAATGCTTTTTCTCCAGCTCCCGTAAATATGACAACGCGAATGTCCGGGTTTATGCGAATTGCTTCGGCAACATGTCCTAGTTCACTCAACATGTCATAGTTGAATGCGTTCATTGAGTCCGGTCGGTTTAATGTGACGATTGCTAGATTCCCTTTTTGTTCATAATGAATGGCTTCCATTTGGAACTCCCCCTTGTGTTGTTCGTGATTTAAAAATGATTCTCCTACAAAACATATCATTTTTCAGTCGTTGATTCCATCACTTCACGACATCTATAAGGCTACTCCGAAAAGATATAGAATACTGCGTGAAATTTCCACTAAATTCCCACTTGTATTTTTTGAAAATCGGCATACAATAAAGAATACGAACAAATGTTCCTAGAGGAGTTGTGGAAATGCCGCTCATTCCAGCTGAAAGTTTACCGTACTTTGAGAAAATGATTTATTTGCCCATGGTGTTGACCATTTTGGAGCGCGATCGGGAAATTGTTGAAAAAGGTCCTTTTAAATTAAAGAGGCCTTATATTTCAATCATCGAACTTGCGGTCAAAGAAGCGCAAAGAGAATTGAAAGAGACCAAGCTTTTTTTACGCGAGCACAATATGAAAGTCATTCGCGGAAAGCACGATGACACCTTTACTGAATATGTGTTCTTTCACGGCGGCTACGAAGAACATCGTCGCTATTTAAATGTACGCTTGCGCAATCGGGTAGAGGAACTGCTGATTGTTTATTTATCGATTGTGAAGCAAGCAAATTGAAAGGACTCTGACATCCAAGGAATGAAAGTCAAAAAAAGTCCTTTCAAGGAGGAAAGGACCGGGTTTTGCGTATGTATTATCTTTTCAAGTTTTGTCTATTTGATATAAAAGAAAGTTTTGACTGGGAAAAAGGATGATTGATTTTCTCGCGCGTTTTTTGAAAATGGTTCATTAAGAACTGTGAGTGCGCAAATTGTCTGCACATCGTCGTATGTGACACGTGCACAGGAATTACCAGTGTGTTGGTGAAATGAACCAGGCATCCATTATTGGAATCAAGTGAAAAACGGTCGATTGCAGAAAGAGATATCCAGATGTTGGCGTCGGATTCAGCTGAAAGAGTTGGCATCATGATTAATGGAACTCCAAAATCATGAGAAATCATGAGTGGGAGTTTATGTAAGGGCCCAATGGACTCCCGTGAGAAAAATGTTGCACGTTTAAAAGAATTCCCATAAAAAATGAGTGACTTTTTAATGATTGCTCCTGGCTTCATTTTCACGAGTAGTTCGGTGTGGTTTTCAATTACCCGAGTGTAAAGTTTATTCTCAATCCAGATTGGTACAAGAGCAATCGTATTAAAGGAAACGACATAATTTGATGTTGCAGAGAACTTTTTATCCATGTTTTCACATCCCTGTTTTAGATTACATCTCCTATTATAGAGAAAGCTGGAAATGTTGCAACAACTAATAATTGATAATTTTAAAAAATCAAAATACATGAATCATATAGAATTTTCCGAAAAAAACATTTGCAACTTCCCCACCTTTTTACTTATAATAGAAAAAAGGCATCCGAGGTGATTGCAATGGATAAGTATTATTCATATGCTGACTTTCTAAAAGCGATGGGGCGAAATCAAAAAGTTAGTGAAGCGGAGAAGTTGCTTAACGATATTTACATGGACTTATTCTTAAACCATGTGCATCGTGAACAACGAAAAGAACGCTTATTGACTTTAATTGACAGTTCGCTCGATCACAAAGATGAAGGTTCGTTTGTAGCATATACAACGGAACTGCGTCAGTTGCAACAAGAAAGTGTGTAAACTTTGAAGCTATAGACTCGTGAAAAATCCGCTCTTTTACAAGGGTGGATTTTATTTTGTCAGTGAAAAAACATACGTTCGCTTTTTATTTGGTTAGAATAAGGGAATATGTTAAAATATGAACATTCAAACTAAGTTATCGATCCAAAAAAATCTAAAGACAAAGTAGCGATTTACGCTTTATATACAATCTAGCTTCAAGCGCCAGCTCGGGGACCACAGGGTGTGGGTCATGAAGGCGTTCCGACATGACGTCGGGATTTTAGCCTGCCTACTTTTGCGAAAGCAGGCCTTTCGAATCGGTCCTTCCAGCACCGGAGTCGAGCTAGAACGGCGATTTACGCTTTATAGACAAGGAGGAATTTTCATCGAACAGTCATTTAATTTACAGTCTCCTTACAAACCAGCCGGTGATCAGCCAAATGCAATCCGTGAGTTGGTAAACGGAATCAAGGAAGGTCGAAAACACCAAACACTACTCGGGGCAACCGGCACGGGGAAAACGTTCACCGTATCGAATGTCGTGACTGAAATCAAGCGACCGACATTGGTAATGGCCCACAATAAAACACTTGCGGGGCAACTATATAGCGAGTTCAAGGAATTCTTTCCTGATAATGCGGTGGAGTATTTCGTGAGTTTCTACGATTATTACCAGCCGGAAGCATATGTGCCGCAGACCGATACCTACATCGAAAAAGATTCAAGTATAAATGAAGAAATAGATAAACTGCGCCATTCTGCGACATCCGCTTTATTCGAACGTGAGGATGTATTGATAGTCGCCTCGGTTTCATGTATCTATGGTTTGGGAAATCCCGAAGAATACCGGGAGATGGTCCTGTCACTTCGAATGGGGATGGAAATCGAACGAAATCATTTGCTTAGACGATTGGTTGATATTCAATATGAAAGAAATGACATGAACTTCGTACGGGGGAAATTCCGTGTGCGCGGCGATGTCGTTGAAATTTTCCCGGCTTCGCGTGATGAGCGTTGTATCCGTGTTGAATTTTTCGGTGATGAAATTGATCGAATCCGTGAAGTGGACGCATTAACGGGGGAAATCATCGGTGAACGTGAACATGTCGCGATTTTCCCAAACTCCCACTTCGTTACGCGTGAAGAGAAACTGTTGAAAGCCATTGAAAATATAGAGATTGAACTGGAAGAGCAGTTGAAAATCATGCGTGCGGAAAATAAGTTACTGGAAGCACAGCGGCTCGAACAACGAACTCGCTACGACCTGGAAATGATGCGTGAAATGGGCTTTTGTTCTGGGATCGAAAACTATTCGAGACATTTGACTCTTCGTGAAGCGGGGGCTACCCCTTATACATTGCTGGACTACTTTCCGGACAATTTCCTGATGGTCGTCGATGAGAGCCATGTTACGTTGCCGCAAGTTCGCGGGATGTTCAATGGTGACCAGGCACGCAAGAAAGTGTTGGTGGATCACGGTTTCCGATTGCCATCCGCCATGGATAACAGACCGCTGACATTCCAAGAATTCGAAGGACACATGGACCAAGCCATTTTCGTGTCAGCGACTCCAGGACCATATGAGCTGGAGCATACACCAGAAATGGTGGAGCAGATCATTCGACCGACAGGACTCTTGGACCCGACAATCGATGTCCGGCCAATCGAAGGGCAAATTGATGATTTGATCGATGAAATCCGTCAACGGACCGAGCGTAATGAACGAGTGCTCGTCACCACATTGACGAAGAAAATGTCAGAGGACTTGACCGATTACCTGAAAGAAATCGGAATCAAGGTGAATTACCTTCACTCGGAAATAAAAACACTCGAACGGATTGAGATTATTCGGGAACTCCGAATGGGAACCTATGATGTATTGATTGGAATCAACTTGCTGCGGGAAGGTTTGGATATACCTGAAGTATCACTAGTGACCATACTGGATGCCGATAAAGAAGGATTCCTACGTTCTGAACGTTCACTCATTCAGACCATGGGACGGGCAGCCCGGAATGCGAACGGACATGTCATCATGTATGCTGACCGCATGACGGACTCAATGACCAAGGCGATAGCTGAAACGGAACGACGTCGTAACATTCAAATTGCCTATAATGAAAAACATGGGATTACTCCTCAAACCATTCAAAAGAAAATCCGTGATGTCATTCGTGCATCTCATAATGCGGAAGAAACATCTACTTATATGGAAAAAGTGACAAAAGGCAAGAAATTGACGAAAGACGAAAAAGCGACGTTATTATTGACACTCGAAAAAGAAATGAAAGACGCGGCGAAGGCACTCGATTTCGAGCGTGCAGCTGAACTTCGTGACACTATTTTGGAACTGAAAGCGGAAGGATGAACCCATTTGAAAAAACAAGAAATTCGCATACAAGGTGCACGAGCACATAATTTGAAGAACGTATCTTTGACCATCCCGCGCGATAAGCTGGTTGTTATGACAGGTTTGTCAGGTTCTGGTAAATCATCCCTCGCTTTCGATACGATTTACGCAGAAGGTCAACGACGCTATGTGGAATCGTTATCTGCATACGCCCGACAGTTTTTGGGGCAAATGGACAAGCCGGATGTCGATTCGATTGAAGGACTATCTCCCGCGATTTCCATCGATCAAAAAACAACGAGCAGAAACCCTAGGTCGACCGTCGGTACGGTAACGGAGATCTATGATTACTTGCGATTATTGTTTGCCCGAGTAGGAAAGCCGATATGCCCGAATCACGGCATTGAAATTTCGTCCCAAACCATTGAGCAAATGGTAGACCGCTTGATGGAATTCCCGGAACGTACACGCATGCAAATTCTTGCTCCGATTGTCTCTGGGCGAAAAGGAACACATGCAAAAATGCTTGAAGATGTGAAAAAACAAGGATATGTACGCGTCCGTGTAAACGGTGACTTGATGGATTTGGATGATGATATCAATTTGGAAAAAAACAAAAAACACGACATTGAAATCGTGATTGACCGGATTGTCATGAAAGAAGATATTGCTGCAAGGCTTGCAGATTCCTTGGAAGCGGCACTGCGACTGGCTGATGGGCGCGTATTGATTGACGTAATGGATCATGAGGTTTTGTTGTTCAGTGAACACCATGCATGTCCGATCTGTGGATTTTCGATTGGAGAGCTTGAACCCCGTATGTTCTCATTCAACAGCCCATTTGGAGCATGCCCTGAGTGTGATGGGCTTGGGACAAAGCTCGAAGTCGATCCCGAGCTCGTCATTCCAGACTGGTCCAAATCATTGAATGATGGCGCGATTTCTCCTTGGGAGCCGACAAGCTCACAATACTATCCACAACTTCTGGCTGCAGTATGCAAACATTACAAAATCAACATGAACAAACCTGTCGATAAACTGCCGAAGGATCAAATGGATAAAATTCTTTATGGATCTGGAACGGACAAGATTCGATTCCGATATGAAAATGATTTCGGGCAAGTACGGGATAACCAAATTTATTTTGAGGGTGTCCTGGCAAATATAGAGCGCCGCTATAAAGAGACGTCCTCCGATTATATTCGGGATCAAATGGAGAAGTATATGGCTCAGCAAGACTGCCCAACGTGTCAGGGTTACCGTCTCAAGCCTGAAACACTGGCCGTGAAAGTTGCTTCTCTCCATGTTGGTCAAGTGACTTCCTTTTCAATTCAGGAAGCCGATGCATTCTTCAAGTCACTGGAGCTATCTGAAAAAGACAAGCAGATTGCGCGTCTCATCCTAAATGAAATCGATGAGAGGCTGGGTTTCCTGATCAATGTGGGATTGGATTATTTGACGTTAAGCCGTGCAGCAGGGACACTATCAGGCGGGGAAGCACAGCGAATTCGTTTGGCCACGCAAATAGGCTCACGCTTGACGGGGGTTCTCTACATTTTGGATGAACCATCGATTGGGTTGCATCAACGGGACAATGACCGCCTCATTTCAACGCTTAAAAATATGCGAGATATCGGAAATACATTGATTGTCGTCGAACATGATGAAGACACCATGATGGCTGCGGATTATTTGATTGATGTGGGTCCGGGAGCAGGCGTGCATGGCGGTGAGATTGTCGCTGCAGGAACTCCGACACAAGTGATGAATAATTCGAAATCGATAACAGGCCAGTATTTAAGCGGGAAGAAGTTCATCCCTCTTCCAACTGAACGAAGAAAACCAGACGGACGCAAGATTTCTATCGTAGGTGCAACGGAAAATAACTTGAAAAATGTATCGGTCGATATTCCATTAGGTCTATTCACTTCCATAACAGGGGTGTCGGGTTCAGGGAAAAGTACACTGATCAATGAAATCTTGCATAAGTCACTTGCACAGAAGCTGAATCGAGCAAAAGCGAAGCCAGGTCAACATAAAGAAGTAACGGGTGTTGAACAATTGGAGAAGGTCATCGATATTGACCAGTCCCCAATCGGTCGTACGCCACGATCAAACCCAGCCACGTATACTGGGGTTTTTGATGATATTCGAGATGTCTATGCCACAACGAATGAAGCAAAAGTCCGGGGATACAAAAAAGGACGTTTCAGTTTCAATGTCAAGGGTGGACGCTGTGAAGCTTGTCGTGGAGACGGCATCATTAAAATCGAGATGCATTTCCTTCCAGATGTATACGTTCCATGTGAAATTTGCCACGGGAAACGCTATAACCGTGAAACACTGGAAGTGAAGTACAAAGGCGAAAGTATTGCAGACGTATTAAAAATGACTGTGGAAGACGCAGTCAAATTCTTTGAAAACATACCGAAGATCAGTCGTAAACTTCAAACCATTGTCGATGTGGGGTTGGGTTACATGGAGTTGGGTCAACCGGCAACGACATTATCCGGTGGTGAAGCACAGCGTGTAAAACTCGCTTCTGAATTGCACAAACGTTCGAACGGCAAGTCATTTTATATCCTTGATGAACCGACGACGGGTTTACATGCGCATGATATTGCCCGGCTGCTGGAGGTATTACAGCGTTTGGTCGAGAACGGGGATACAGTGGTAGTAATCGAACATAATTTGGACGTTATCAAGACATCCGATTATCTGATTGATCTTGGTCCAGAGGGCGGCGATAAGGGCGGCACGATTTTGGCAGTCGGAACCCCTGAAGAAATAGCCAAGGTGAAGAAGTCGCATACGGGTCATTACTTAGCTCCAGTGCTAGAACGGGACCGTAAACGCATGGAAGACCAAATGGCAAAAGCATCATCGAAAAGAAAGATAAAAAAAGAGACAGTTTCGGCAAAATGAAACCATTTCAGTTTATGAACCGTATGTATAGGAGAAGAACAAAGTTCCGCGCAAAGCGGCTTTGAAGGAGGCCAAATATATGCAAGAAGAACGTAAACGCATTTTAGATTCTGTCGAAAAAGGGACGATTTCTGCACAAGAAGCGTTAGTATTGCTGGAGGCTCTAGGACATGGTGAGGCTAAACAGAAAGTACCAACATACTCTGCGCAGAGCCAGTCTGAATCGAATACTCAATCTACTCATACTTATACTGAAACCAATAACCAAAAAAACAATTCTTCCCATGAGGATGATTTCATGGATGATATTAAACGGGATTTCACGCAGTTTGGTGATCGTTTCATGCAATTCATGCAATCGGCGGTCGGCAAAATGAAATCCTTTGATTTCGATATGCCATTTGGCGAGCCGATTCAATTCCACCATACTTTCACGAAAGATGATGTGGATATCAAAGAAATTTCCGCGGATTTGGCCAATGGAAAAATTGAAATATATCCTTCACAAGACAGCCACGTTCGAGCTGAATGTCATGTGAAAGTATATCGTTCACCTTCTGAAGAAGAAGCGAAGAAAGAGTTCCTCGACAAGTTTGTGTTTGTCGTGGATCAACAAAGATTGCGCATGATTAGCGACTTGAAAACCACTTCGGTTAATGTTGTCTTGTATGTACCGCAACAATTCTATCATTCGATTTCCGTTCGATTGTTCAATGGTTCATTTGTTGGGAAGCATCTGGAATCTGAGCGTCTAAGAGTTAAAACTTCGAACGGAAAAATCGAACTGAAAGATGTTCGATTTGAAGATGGTGACATCCAAACTGCAAATGGTGCCATACATGTAAAAGAAGCGAAGGGGAACAAGATAGAAGCTGAAACAATCAATGGCCGCATTTATATTGACGGGTATCTGAAAGAAATTGATGCACAGTCGGTAAACGGTCATGTTGTTGTCACAACGAAACATCCGGAAGCCCGGAAAATCGAAGGTCATGCGGTAGCGGGGGCAGTAGAAATCTATGTTCCTTCCAATATCGCCCTGCAAGGAGAGGTATCCTCCAACTTCGGAAAAATGGAAGTGGCATTATCCGATGTGACACGCTTGAACGAACAGGAGCACTTCCTGCAAAAAAGCATCCGTTTCACAAAAGACATAGCTGATACAACCAAGGCTCCTTTGCATATTAAAGGAGAAGCGAAGACCGGGTCCGTTTTGGTCCGTTACACGCTTGGCGATTAATAAAAAAATCCCCGAATCGATTTCGTAACCGATTCGGGGATTTTTTATATCATGATATGGTGCAGCTATTTTAGTGAGCATAGGAGTCCGAAATGAATGGCTTGTGCACAATGCTTTTGATAAGCTGGGCTTTTCAATAAGTGGGCTTCTTTTTTGTTGGTCATAAATCCGCATTCTACTAGGATAGCGGGCATTTCCGTTTCCCTCAGTACTGCGAAATCTCCTTTTTTTATACCTCGATTCTTCCCGCCTGTCATAAGAAATAAGGATTGCTGGACACAAATAGCCATTTTCAATGAAGTTTCGCTTGGATGCAAGCTAGTGAAGGTTTCGATTCCATTTGCATCGTTCCACGTGGTTCCATAAGCATTTGCATGTATGGAAACAAAAGCGTCGACATTCAATTTGTTCGCCAATGAAATTCTTTCCGAAAGTGGAACATCACGTGCGTTGTCATGCGAAAAAATAACCTTGAATCCTTCAACTGATAAAAGCTTCCTAAGCTTTATAGCAACCGCTTCGTTAAACGTGAATTCCCGAAGCATTCCATCGGGTGACCGCTTTCCAGCAGTATTGGGTCCATGTCCTGCGTCAACTATGATTCTTTTCATCATTCATCCCCCCTTGGGTATTACATAGGACAAAAGTGAAAGAAAAGCGACAGTACCATAAATGTTAACGTAATTATATTGTTTATTAACAGAAATCGGCTTTGCTCTTTACTGCTGAACTTACACCAAGATGACGGAAAAGGTATTTTGCGCAACACTTGTTGTGCATGCTAAAATATAAGACAATGAAAATAATTCGAAATTCGAAAGAAGCAGGTGATTTTATGACAGTAACTACAAAAGATGTAATGGAAATGTTCAATTTAAAATTGATCAGTGGACAAGAAGGGATTGGCCGTCATATTGCCATCAGTGATATTTCACGTCCAGGGTTGGAAATGGCAGGGTATTTTACCCATTACCCAGCAAATCGTGTACAATTGCTTGGGAAAACGGAACTCTCTTTTTTTGATATGTTATTGCCTCATGAACGAGCGGATCGCATGAGAAAGTTATGTACGCCTGATACGCCTGCAATCATTATTTCCCATGACATGAAAGTTCCAGAAGAGCTGAAAACCGCTTCTGATGAAGAACAAGTTCCTGTACTGACTGCGAGAATGGCGACCACTCATTTTTCAAGTTTATTGACCAATTTCCTTGAAAGTAAACTTGCTCCTACTACCGCTGTGCACGGAGTTCTCGTCGATATTTATGGAGTCGGTGTCTTGATTACGGGTAAAAGTGGTGTTGGTAAAAGTGAAACCGCCCTTGAACTTGTGAAAAAAGGGCATCGCCTTGTGGCAGACGATTGTGTTGAAATCAGGCAGGAAACAGAAAACACACTCGTTGGAAGCGCACCGAAATTGATTGAACATTTACTCGAAATCCGGGGCATCGGCATAATTGATATCATGACATTGTTTGGAGCAAGTGCAATTCGAAGTTTCAAACGGATATCCCTTGTCATTGATCTGGAAATCTGGGATGCCAATAAAACGTATGACCGACTCGGACTTGAAGAAGAAAAAATGAAAATAATTGATACGGAATTGACGAAACAAACAATTCCGGTTCGACCAGGTCGAAACTTATCCGTTATTATAGAGGTGGCAGCGATGAATTATCGTTTGAAACGTATGGGTGTTAATGCAGCCGAAGAGTTCTCTAAACGTCTGAACGATGTCATTAGTGAAAATGAAGATGCTACATATTAAAAGGTGGAAGTATGGAGGGGTTCAACATGAATTTTTTACCTGGAGTAATTGATCCAATCGCAATATCCATTGGACCGATAGACGTACGCTGGTACGGTGTAATTATCGCGTCCGGCATTGTACTGGCGTTCCTTGTAGCGCAGCGTGAAATGGTGAAACGAGGTTTTCATCAGGAATTTTTGACGGATCTATTAATATGGGCCGTTCCGATTGCAATCTTGGGAGCGCGTCTTTATTACGTATTTTCGAAATGGTCGTATTATAGTGAGAATCCTGGCCAAATCCTTCAAATTTGGGAAGGTGGACTGGCGATACACGGAGCATTGATTGCTTCATTTATAACTGCATATGTATTCACGAAAAAACGTAACGTATCATTTTTGAAACTGGCTGATGTTGTGGCACCAAGCCTATTGATAGGTCAAACGATTGGTCGCTGGGGCAATTTCATGAATCAGGAAGCACATGGCGGACCGGTGTCCCGTGCATTTTTGGAAAATATGTATTTACCGGATTGGATCATCAATCAAATGAAAATAGGTGATACATATTATCATCCTACTTTTTTATATGAATCAGTTTGGAACTTTATTGGTGTATTCATCATGATTTTCTTGCGCCGTGTGAATTTGCTGCGTGGGGAAATGTTGATGTTTTACATCATTTGGTATTCATCGGCCCGTTACTTCATTGAAGGAATGCGTACCGATAGCCTGTATTTATTTGGTGAGCTTCGTACGGCTCAAGTCGTATCGATCGTCGCTATTGTCGTAGCCATTATCATTATTGTTTACCGTCGCTTGAATGCGAAAGATTCTGTGCGTTATAAAGACGCCTAAGTAAGGAAGTTATGTATATGAGCACGTTAAAAACTGGATTCCTGACCGGACTCAAAACAACATGGACTCTCAGCAAGGTCATTTTCCCGATTACTTTACTCATTGTCATTTTGCAATATACACCTGTTTTGCCATGGGTTATCAATCTGGTATCACCAATCATGGGGATTTTTGGTCTTCGGGGAGATGCAGCGATTCCATTGGTCTTGGGTAATGCACTCAATCTTTACGCAGCCATTGCAGGAATTCTGTCCTTGGAATTGACGGTCAAGGAAGTATTCATATTGGCTGTCATGTTGTCGTTTTCACATAATATCTTTATCGAAACCACTGTCGCCTTAAAAGTAGGCGTTAAATTGTGGGTGGTCCTGCTCGTAAGATTCGGTCTCGCTGCCATTTCGGCGATCGTGATCAATCTCGTATGGTCGGGTGGATCGGACATTGCACAATACGGTCTGGCACCGAAAGTGGCAAACGTGCCGGATGGCTGGTTGGAAATCATCCTACTGGGTCTCCAAAAAGCCACTTTCGGAGCTTTGCAACTGGCAATAATCATCATCCCGCTCATGATGATTATTCAATATTTGAAAGACAAACAGTATTTACAAAAGTTCTCACAGAAAATTGCACCGTTTACAAAAGTGCTGGGAATTCAACCAAATGCCTCGATGACCCTTGTGTCAGGACTTGTCATCGGTTTGGCAATCGGGGCAGGTGTGATGATCCAGGCTGTCCAGGAGGATGGCGTCAGCAAAAAGGATGCTACCCTGGTATTTATCTTTTTGGTAGCCTGCCACGCAGTCGTTGAGGATACACTTATTTTCCTCCCGCTCGGGATTCCGATATGGCCACTATTCCTGCTTAGACTGGGAATAGCATTTGTATTGACGATCGTGGTTTCTGTAATTTGGAGGAGAGCTGAACAAACGAAAGGGAAGGAAGTACTCTCATCATGAACAATAAACCGATTACCACGCTTCTTTTCGATTTTGATGGAACATTGCTGGATACAAATGAACTGATCATCCAAACATTTTTAACTGTACTGGGCAATCGTTACCCCGGTCGCTTCACGAGAGATGAAGTATTGCATTTCATAGGACCTTCGCTTAAACAGACATTCGATAGTATAGATGATTCATTGACCGAGGAACTGATGCAGGAATACCGTGCATTGAATATTGAAATGCATGATGAGATGGCTGTCGAATTCGACGGCGTAACAGAGACACTCCGCATCCTGAAAGCACGTGGGATGAAGATGGCGATCGTTTCTACTAAGAGAAAGGAAATTGTTCAGCGTGGCATAAGTTTGATGGCTATCGAGGATATCTTTGAAGTCATTATCGGATTGGATGAGGTAGTGAATCCCAAGCCGGATCCAGAACCAATCTTGCTAGCACTGAAACTTTTGGATGCGTCTAAAGAGGAAGCATTGATGATTGGCGATAACTCACATGATATTGAAGGCGGACAAAATGCCGGAGTCAGGACAGCTGGGGTTGCCTGGACGGCAAAGGGCGAGAAGTACCTGGCTTCATTCCATCCGGACTATATGCTCCAACATATTTCGGAACTGCTTGATATCGTGGATGGATCGCAATCATGAGAAGAACGGAGCGTTTCAGAGTAGAAGGACCGAATTCACTTTGGCATATATATAAAACTGTGCCATTTTGGAAGGTCATGAAAAACTTCATTGTGATTCAGCTTGGCAGGTACAGTCCATCATTACCGTTTAAAAACTTTTTGTATCGTCGGTTTTTGCATATGTCCATAGGAGATGAAACATCCTTTGCACTGATGGTCATGCCCGACGTGATGTTTCCAGAAAGAATAACGATTGGAAAAAACTCCATTATTGGATACAACACGACGCTTTTGGCACATGAGTATTTAATTGATGAATACCGCATTGGGGACGTTGTGATTGGTGATCGGGTATTGATCGGGGCAAACTCCACAATATTACCTGGTGTCCATATCGGGGATGATGCAATTGTTTCCGCGGCAACCTTAGTGCATAAGGATGTCCCTGCTGGAAGCTTTGTCGGTGGGAATCCGATGAAGGTAATCTATGCAGCTAAAGAAATGGAAAGCCGTAAAAAAAAATAAGCATAACTGACCTCATAAAGAGCCATCCTCTTTATGAGGTTTTTCTATTGACTCAAAAGTTGAAATAAGATAAAATTCCTTTTAACGTAGTAGTGTAGTAGTTGACTAAAGTATAATATCCTTTTTTTGGGAGTGAAAATAAGTGACACCTATACGAAAATTTGAAAAGCCGCTTGGAATGAGAGATTCTTTTCCATTAATAAATGAGAAAAAAGAACAGATCCGTGATATTGGAAGACAGTTTTTCCAATTACGAGGTTTTGATTTCATTAAAACACCTACAGTAGAATATTACGAAACCGTTGGAAAAGCGTCAGCCATAACGGATTCCGCCTTGTTTAAACTAGTAGATCGTCAAGGTGAGACACTAGTTTTAAGACCTGATATGACAACGCCGATTGTTCGGGTCGCAACATCCAAATTGATGAAAGAAAAAATTCCATTGCGTCTGGCGTATTTTGCCAATGTCTTCCGTGCACAAGAAAGTGAAGGAGGAAGACCGGCTGAATTTGAACAGATGGGGGTTGAACTGATTGGTGATGAATCTGTATATGCAGATGCAGAAATGATCATCACTTCCTCCGACTTTGTACAAGAGCTTGGGATAGATGTTTATCGAATCACAGTGGGACATGCAGGTCTGATGCAATCAATCTTGGCGAAATATACGAATTCTGAAGAACAAGTGAAAAAACTACAAAAATTTCTGCTCAATAAGAATATGGTCGGATTTGAAGACACAGTCCGAACTTATGGATTATCGAGCGAAATCGAAAAGAACCTGATTGAGTTTATTGACAAGGCCTCCAATCTCCAAATGATTCAGGAGTTAAGTCCATTTATCGATGAATCAGATCAGCGACAAGTGGATATGTTTACATATTTGAGCGACCTTTCCAGGTTATTGGGCAGTGCAGGACTTACATCAAAAGTGACATATGATTTAACTTTGACAAGTGAAATGAACTATTACACTGGGATGTTATTCGAAGTTTTTGCAAGTGGTTCCGGTTTTGCGATTGGCAATGGAGGACGCTATGACGGATTGCTACAGGAATTCAATTCTGACGTTGGCGCAACCGGTTTTGGCATGCGTGTCGACCGTCTCCTGGAAGTAATCACTCCGAAAACAATCAAGGCATCTCATACAGTGATTTTCTTTGACGACACCAACTATTTGAAAGCCATAAAGGAATCGGAGATCTTAAGAGCCAAAGGAATTCGAACTACACTTCAATATATAAACAGTGTTAGGGATCAACAAGCATTTCAGGGGAATTTTACCGAAGTGGCGTGGTTGAAAGAAGGGAAGGGTATAGATGAGTGAACTGACAATTGCGATGCCGAAAGGCCGAATTTTTGAAGAAGCGTATGTACTACTTCAAAAAGCAGGTTTTCAGTTGCCTGAAGATCTAGAAGAATCTCGAAAACTCATCGTGGAAGCCCCAAATGAAAAGATTCGATTTATACTGGCAAAACCGATGGATGTACCCGTTTACGTAGAACACGGTGTGGCGGATATCGGGATTGCAGGTAAAGATGTGTTGCTGGAACAAAAACGCAGTGTTCACGAATTACTGGATTTGAGGATCAGTCAATGTTATATCGCAACAGCGGGTTTGCCGAATACAGTCATGAATGATATTGCCCCGCGTGTGGCGACCAAGTATCCAGAAATCGCTTCCGGATTCTACAAGGAGAAAGGCGAGCAAGTTGAAATCATTGGATTGAATGGGTCAATTGAGTTGGCACCGATGATTGGGCTGGCGGATCGCATTGTTGATATCGTCTCTACTGGACGCACATTGAGGGAAAATGGACTGGTTGAATATGAACGCATTGTGGACGTGACGTCCAGGTTAATTGCCAACCCTGTGAGTTACCGCTTGAAAAGTGAAAGGATCAGGGACATGGTCAAACGATTGAAAGAGTCTATGGATTAGGGAGGATATGTCATGCAAATCATTTCTTTAACAACAGATATTTCATTAATAAGACCATTGGCAATGGGGAATGCTGAACAACTAAAAACAGTGAGACTGGTATTGGAAGACGTGAAAACTCGCGGTGACATAGCGGTCAAAGAATACAGCGAAAAATGGGACGGTGTTAAATTAAACGATTTTAGCGTGTCCTTTGAAGAAATGGAACATGCCAAAGTAAACTTTGACCCGGAACTTCTGGAGGATTTGAAGGAAGCCGCACAGAACATCCGTGTTTTTCATGAAAAGCAAAAACGCTCCTCTTATGAAGTGGACGTTGAAAATGGCTCTTACATAGGTCAAAGAGTTAGCCCATTGGATGCTGTGGGATTATATGTGCCCGGCGGAACGGCAGCATATCCCTCCTCAGTATTGATGAATGTCATCCCTGCTCAGGTGGCAGGAGTCGAACGAATTGTAATTGTTTCTCCTCCAAACGATCAAGGTTCATTGCCGGATGCCGTGCTGGTTGCTGCATCAATTTTGGGTATTGAAGAAATATACAAAATCGGTGGTGCCCAAGCCATTGCGGCACTTGCATATGGCACGGAAACCATAGATTCAGTGGACAAGATAACCGGTCCAGGAAATATTTTCGTGGCCATGGCAAAACGGGAAGTATTTGGAGAAGTAGCAATAGATATGGTTGCTGGCCCAAGTGAAATAGCGGTCATTGCAGACGAAACGGCATATGCCGATGAAGTTGCCGCCGATTTATTATCCCAGGCTGAACATGATTCGATGGCTTGTCCAATACTTTTGACCACTAGTGAAATGTTTGCAAATGAAGTTGCTCAAGAGGTGGAAAAACAATTAAGGACACTCCCACGGGAAAAGATAGCACGCACAGCTATTGAAAGATACGGCAAAATCTATGTCTCGGAGACAATGATGGAAATTATAGAAGCGGTAAATAAATTGGCTCCGGAGCATTTGGAAATCATGACGGATAATCCACAGGAAATTGCAGGACAAATACGTCATGCAGGGGCGATTTTCATGGGTAGATTCAGCTCGGAACCCATCGGTGATTACTTTGCCGGCACGAATCATGTATTGCCGACAAATAGTACTGCCCGCTTTTCAAGCCCTTTGTCAGTGGATGATTTTATCAAGAAAACGAGCTTGATCTATTACACGGAACAAACATGGACCCGGCATGCCCATAAAGTAGCGCGTCTTGCGAGGATGGAAGGGTTGGAAGGCCATGCCCGTGCTGTGGAATCAAGAGGTTGGACAAAGGAGATGGAACAATTATGACACGTGAAGCAACCATTGATCGAAAAACGAATGAAACACAGGTGAACGTAACACTCAATTTGGACGGGGAAGGTCAGGCCAAGATTGATACAGGCGTTCCTTTCATGGACCATATGCTGGATTTATTTATCAAACATGGTTTCTTCGATGCGACAATTAAGGCTATAGGGGACACTCATATAGATGACCACCATACGACAGAAGATATCGGAATCGTCTTGGGACAGGCAGTAAAGGAAGCACTCGGTGATAAAAAAGGAATCCGCCGTTACGGAAATGCATTTGTACCGATGGACGATGCTTTGGCACAGGTTGTAGTTGACTGTTCAAACCGTCCACACCTTGAATTCAGGGCTGTTTTTACAAAAGAGAAAGTGGGCAACTTCGATACGGAACTTGTTCATGAATTTCTATGGAAATTCGCACTTGAAGCACGCATGAACATACATGTCATTGTTCATTACGGCCACAATACACATCACATGATCGAAGCTGTTTTCAAAGCCTTGGCACGTGCGCTCGATGAAGCCGTAACGGTAGACCCGCGAGTAAAAGGGGTTCCATCGACGAAAGGGCTACTGACATGAAAATTGGTGTGATTGATTATGGTATGGGCAATTTGTATAGCGTCGAACAGGCATTGCTTCGACTCGACTGTGACGTGTCCATAACTTCTGAGATAAAAGAACTTGATCAGATGGATGGTTACTTACTGCCTGGTGTCGGTGCATTTCCTGATGCGATGACTAGATTGAGTGAATTGAAGCTGGACACTTATATCAGCGAACTCGCAAAAACAACCAAACCTTTTCTCGGTATTTGTCTGGGCATGCAGCTATTATATGAAGACAGTGATGAAAACGGCTTTACAAAAGGGTTGGGTCTCCTTTCCGGTAGCATCCGGAAATTTGAAGGATTAGATGCACAGCAGAGGATCGTCCGCATTCCCCATATGGGATGGAACCCCCTTTCTTTTACAGACCAACCTGCATGGTTACATGACTTAGATAAGGAAAATTCCACACATGTGTATTTTGTGCATTCTTATTTAGCCAAACAAACACGGCAGAATGAAGTGATTGCGAGCAGTACATATGCAGGCCAATTTGTTCCGGGTCTAGTCCAAAAAGACAATATCACAGGAATGCAGTTTCATCCGGAAAAATCGGGTCCATTCGGCAAGTATCTATTGGCACAGTGGGTTGGCAAAGTTAGGGAAAGGAGTGAACGACATGACATCGATTGAATTATATCCAGCGATTGATATGCGCGGAGGCAAATGTGTTCGCCTGTATAAAGGAGACTATGATCAGGAGACCGTCTATGCGGACTCTCCTTTTGCAATGGCAACGACATTTGCAAAAGAAGGGGCAAAGTGGATCCATATGGTCGATCTGGACGGGGCGAAGGATGGCAAGCGAATACATGACAGGGATGTCATCCGGGCTGCAAACGAACTGGGTGTGAATGTTCAAGTAGGTGGTGGGATTCGCACGGAGGAAGACGTTAGGCACTATCTGAATAATGGGGTAGCACGGGTCATCATCGGCAGTTTGGCTATTCAAAAACCTGACCTTGCCGTGTCTTTGATTCGAAAATTTGGTCCTGACAGAATTGTGATTGGCCTGGATGCAAAGGATGGGATGGTAGCGACTCATGGCTGGCTGGAGACATCAAAGAAAACCGCAATTGAAGTAGGCAGGTATTTCGCAAACCATGGTGCAGAGACCTTTATTTTCACGGATATTGCGACAGACGGGACATTGTCCGGGCCTAATTTGAAGGCGAATGAATTACTTGCTGAAGCAACAGGGGGAGAAGTCATAGTATCCGGCGGGATCAGTTCACTTGCTGATATAAAACAAGTGACGGAAGCTGCAACACGCTCGGGCATCGGGGGCGTCATAATTGGCAAAGCACTGTATGAAAATCGCTTTTCTTTGCAGGAAGCATTGAATGAGGTGGCGTCATGTTGACGAAACGAATCATCCCATGTCTGGATGTAAAAGAAGGGCGTGTGGTGAAAGGGATTCAATTTGTATCATTGCGGGATGCCGGAGACCCTGTAGAATTGGCAAAGTTCTACGATGAACAGGGAGCGGACGAATTGGTTTTCCTTGATATTTCCGCAACTCATGAAGGGAAAGAAACGATGGTGGATGTCGTACGCCAAACCGCTGCTGAACTGGCCATCCCATTTACAGTAGGTGGGGGAATACGTACTCTTGATGATATGAAAAACATGTTGCGTGCAGGAGCGGATAAAGTTTCGGTCAATACATCGGCGATTGAGAGACCAGACTTGATAGCGGAGGGGGCGGCGTTTTTCGGGTCGCAATGCATCGTGGTTGCTATTGATGCCAAATGGTCAGATGTTGATGGAACTTGGATGGTCTACACACATGGGGGGCGTCGCGAAACGAAGTGGTCGGCGGTTGATTGGGCAAGGGAGGCGACTCGTTTGGGGGCTGGGGAGCTGCTCTTGACTTCCATGAATCAGGATGGTGAAAAAAGCGGGTTTGATATCGCTTTGACAAAAGCCGTTCGTGATGCCGTGAATGTACCCGTAATTGCAAGTGGAGGAGCGGGAAAAGCACAACACTTTTATGACGTTTTTAACAAAGTGGATGTGGATGCGGCACTGGCAGCTTCCATCTTCCATTACAAAGAAACAAGTGTAAAAGAAGTGAAGAGTTTTTTGCGAGAAAAAGGAGTGGCAGTCAGATGATAATAGTGGAATCCATTCAATATGATGACCGGGGTCTTGTGCCTGCAGTTGTTCAGCACGCACAAACGAAAGAAGTGCTGACTGTGGCTTATATGAACCGTGAGTCGCTTGAAAAAACAATTGAAACGAAACAAACTTGGTTCTATAGCCGTTCCCGTCAGGAGTTATGGAATAAAGGTGCAACAAGTGGTCATACACAACAAGTGGTTGCGATCCGGACAGACTGTGACGAGGATGCTTTAGTAGTGGAGGTATTGCCTAAAGGACCAGCATGTCATACTGGAGAAGATACTTGTTTCCACAAACAAATCGTAACTCCTGATCAGCCTGGAGGTAGTTTCGGTATTTTGGCTGAACTAATTTGTGTCATAAAAGAACGGGAACTATCCATGCCGGAAGGGGCTTATACGACGTACTTATTCGATAAAGGCATCGACAAGATCGGCAAGAAAATAGGGGAAGAAGCGATGGAAGTGGTCATTGCCGCAAAAAATCGTGACGCTGAAGAAGTGAAATGGGAAGCTGCAGATCTGATGTACCACTTGCTGGTGCTGCTCCAAGAACAAAAAGTGGATTTCTATGAAGTGCTGAGCGTTTTGCAAAAACGGCATGAGAGTAAATCCTGATTCAATGTGCTATAATAGGAAGATACTGAAAAGGGACCAATAGCGTTCCTTTTTATTTTTTCGGAGGCATTAATTGGAGAAAAAACACAAACTACAAGCAAATGAGAATATCGTCTCTTTTATACCCACAGGCGAATATTACTATCAAAAAGCGCTCAAAGCTCTCAATAGGGAGCAGTTTGATAAAGCGCATAAATATTTAAGACGTGCAGCGGAACTGAGTCCTGATGATCCGCTTATTTTAATGCAATACGCAATAGTGGAAATGGAAGTCGAAAATTATGAGCATGCGCGTGAATTATTGCAAAGTGCCCATAGTCTTGACCCAAACGAAACGGAAGTCATCTTTTTCCTAGCTGAAGTCAATGCGCATTTAGGTTTTCTGCCTGATGCCCGCAAGTTTGCAAAAAAGTATGTTGAACTCGATATGAGTGGTGCATACGCGGAAGAAGCGATGGAAATCATTGATTTCTCCGAACAGGAAGATTGGCCGTTATTTGAAGAAGATTCAATTGGCAGTGAGATCCTGATGGTTCAGGAAAAAGCACGTCGTATGATGGAGCAGGGGAATTTTGAGAAAGCCATCGAAGTGCTGGAAAAACTGATTGAGGAAAATCCGGATTTCTGGGCTGCCTTCAATAACTTGGCACTTGCTTATTTCTATATTGGCGAAGTCGATCAAGCTAAAGCATTGCTGCACCAAGTGCTGGAAAACAACACAGGTAACCTGCATGCATTATGTAATCTGGCAGTTGTTCATTATTATGAAAAAAATGAGCAGGAACTGAATTATTTATTGAATTTACTTGGCAAGATTCAACCTTATATGTTGGAACACCGTTATAAACTTGGTGCGACATTTGCGTTGGTCGGCCATTACGACGATGCTTACAAGTGGTTACGGTCTTTGCAAAAGCGCGGATATGAAGGGGATCCAGGATTTTATTTCTGGTTGTCCCATTCAGCTTATTTTTCCGGTCATGAAGAAGCGGCACGTCAATCTTGGAAGTTATTGATCCAGATTGACCCGGAAAAAGAGGGACTTGAACCATGGGCTGGCCAGAAAGAAGGCATTTCGTTAACAGGGATGGAGCACAACCGTGACTTCATCGTGGAAAAGCTGGAAAATGCATATCGCAGTGAGCGTATGTTCGGCCTGTTTTTACTTGGTAAAACAGCCCATAAACAAGAGATACTTGCACACCCTGAATGGGTGAATGTCGAGAGCTACTCAACGATGGAAAAGTGGTTATTGGCTCACGCACTGGGACATGAATTTGAAGCGACTCAAAATGCGGAACGTTCTTTCATGAGGGCGGTCGAAGCAACGGAAGTTTTATATGAGACCAATAAACCGGTAACGATAGATGGTTCGTTTATCTTTCAAATGTGGTTCGTGTTGCTCGAGCGTGCAATCGACAAGGACTATGCTTTCAAAAACCCGAAAGCGCTGGCTGCAGCTGCGGACTATATGTTCCAGTCATCTCGTTCTCAGGGAATCACCAAAAAAGCATTATCAGAGCAATATGGAATTACAACACCAACCATCACAAAATATGTAAATGAACTTATTCGATTTTTGCCACTATTTGATTCGTAAGCATAAAAGTTGAATGCATATCATGAATCTTATACGATTTGTGAGAGAACACTGGGTATAGGAGGTTTTTACAATGACTGAAGAAAAAATATATGATGTTGTGATAATCGGTGCAGGACCAGCAGGTATGACAGCAGCTGTCTATACTTCGCGCGGCAACTTATCGACACTTATGATTGAACGTGGAATTCCTGGCGGTCAAATGGCCAATACGGAAGAAGTGGAAAACTACCCTGGCTTCGAACATATATTGGGACCGGAACTTTCAACCAAAATGTTTGATCATGCCAAAAAATTCGGCGCCGAATATGCATATGGTGACGTTCAGGAAATCATTGATGGGGAAGCCTTCAAAACAATTAAGGCTGGCGGGAAAGAATATAAAGCCCGTGCAATCATTCTCACTACGGGTGCCGAGTACAAAAAGATGGGCATACCGGGCGAATCGGAACTCGGCGGTCGCGGTGTAAGTTATTGTGCGGTCTGTGATGGTGCTTTCTTCAAAAACAAGGAACTTGTTGTAGTTGGAGGCGGAGACTCAGCTGTGGAAGAAGGCGTTTATCTAACGCGCTTCGCAAGCAAGGTGACAATCGTCCACCGACGTGACGAACTGCGTGCCCAAAAAATTCTGCAAGACCGCGCTTTTTCGAATGAAAAGATCGAGTTTATCTGGAACCATACAGTCAAAGCAATCAATGATGAAAACGGCAAGGTTGGCAGCGTGACATTGGCATCTACAGTGGATGATACAGAAACTGAATTCAAAGCTGATGGCGTATTTATTTACATTGGGATGCTTCCACTGACAAAACCATTTGCAAAATTAGGAATTCTAAATGAAAATGGTTATATTTTGACAAACGAACAAATGGAAACAAAGGTTCCTGGTATCTTTGCTGCTGGAGACGTTCGTGAGAAAACATTGCGTCAGATTGTGACAGCAACTGGTGATGGAAGCATCGCTGCCCAAGCTGCACAGCACTATATAGAAGAGTTGCATGAAAAGTTGGAAGCGAAAGTTTGATTTTTTAATCATTCTTTAATCCATCTGTAATACCATTGCAACAATAAAGGTGTATATTGAAGATAGTAAATTGACCCCCTTTTTATAGCAACATTTTGACAGGTTGTTTCTCGGTGCAAATCGATGGAGCAACCTCTTCTTTTGCATTCTTTTTGATATGCGAACCATCAAAGTTGTATAATGGAATAAGTGAGTTTACATGGATGTGGAGTGTCGAATGTGCAACGTATAGCAAATTTAATTGTATTAAAAGACGATAAAGTACTTTTACTGAAAAAACCTCGAAGAAATTGGTATGTGGCTCCCGGTGGGAAAATGGAAACGGGTGAGTCCATTTATACGGCGGCTATTCGGGAATTTCAGGAAGAAACCAATACAACGCCTGTCAGTCCCCATTTAAAAGGCGTGTATACGATGATTGTCCGTGATGAAAATCATAATGAGAATGAGTGGATGCTCTTTACGTTTGTAGCCCATGATCTGGAAGGAATTCCTTATGATATAACGACGGAAGGCATTTTGGAATGGCACCCAGTTGAATCATTGGCCCATTTACCGATGGCTGAAGGCGACCGTACGAACTTGCAGTATGCAGTTTCGGGCAAAGGTGTGCAGTATGGGACATTCGTGTACACATCAGATTTTGATTTGCTTAAAGAAGAAATTCAAGCGTCAGATGAGGGAGAGAATCAATGATGGATGGACAGCAACGAACTCAGGATGCGGAATTTGTAATCATTACAGGTATGTCGGGAGCCGGCAAAACGGTAGCTATTCAAAGTTTCGAAGATCTCGGTTTTTTCTGTATCGATAACTTGCCTCCAGCTCTTTTGATGACGTTTTTAAAATTAATGAAAGAATCCGGAAAAGATATGAACCGCATTGCAGCCGTCATGGATATGCGTGGTGGCGATTTATTTGATTCATTAATCGGCGCACTGGACGAACTGGCAAAAAAAGATGTCGTTTCTCCTAAGATCTTATTTTTGGAAGCTGACGATCAAACCCTTGTCAGACGCTACAAGGAAACACGCCGTTCACATCCTTTGGCCCCAGCTGGTTTGCCATTGGAAGGCATTGCAAGAGAACGTCTTTTGCTATCGGAGTTAAAAGGGAGAGCCCAGTTCATTTACAATACATCCCAGCTTAAACCGAAAGAACTTCGGGAAAAAATTCAGGAAGAGTTCTCTTCAAAAGGGAGCTCTACTTTTACAGTCAACGTACTTTCATTTGGATATAAACATGGGATGCCGATTGATGCCGATTTGGTTTTTGATATCAGGTTCCTGCCGAATCCGTATTATATAGAAGAACTCCGTCCGAAAACAGGCTTGGAATCAGAGGTCTCCGGATATGTGTTGAAATGGTCGGAAACCCAGGTGCTGATTGAAAAATTGACGGATTTATTGATGTACATGATTCCCCAGTATAAACGCGAAGGAAAACGACAACTCGTTATCGCTTTCGGCTGTACTGGCGGTCAACATCGTTCAGTAACCTTGACGGAATACTTTGCCAAACTGTTCCAAAAAGACTATCAAACTGTCATTACGCATAGAGATATTAATCATAGAAAGGGTTGATGGAATGGCACGTTCCAAACGCCGGAAAAGAATCGTCATAATCGGCGGAGGAACGGGTTTATCCACGTTACTTCGTGGGCTGAAGAAATTTCCTGTCGATATTACGGCAATCGTTACTGTTGCGGATGATGGGGGAAGCTCAGGCAGACTTCGAGACGATTATGATATCCCTCCTCCGGGAGATATCCGAAAAGTGATGGCTGCACTATCAGATGTGGAGCCATTGGTAGAAGAAATGTTCCAATATCGTTTCAGTCAATCCGATGATCTCGCGGGACATTCCCTTGGAAATTTGATGTTGGCGGCTTTAACGGATATAACGGGTGATTTTTCCCATGCGATTCGTGAAATGAGCCGAGTATTAAATGTCCACGGTACAATTTTGCCTGCTGCCAATCAGCGAATTACCCTTCATGCCGAACTGGCAGACGGCACAATTGTGACAGGTGAATCAAAAATTCCTACGTATAATCAACGAATCAACCGAGTGTTTTTGACACCAAATGATGTGGAACCGCTTCCGGATACAATAAAAGCGATTCAAAAAGCAGATTTACTCGTATTTGGACCTGGAAGTTTATATACTAGTATTTTACCAAATTTATTAGTTCAGGATATTCAAAAGGCAATTCTTCAGTCAAAAGCACCGAATGTATATATTTGTAATTTAATGACGCAAGCAGGTGAAACGCATCATTATTCTGCAGCAGATCATGTTCGAGCTCTAATGGTACATATGGGAGCTCATTTTATTCAGACGATTTTATTAAATACAGACGAAGTACCATTGTCAGTCCAAAAGGTTTATGAACAAGAACAATCCGTACCGGTAAGTTACGATGAATCTCAGTTAAGAGATTTAGGAATCACTGTGGTCAAGAAAGATATAGCCACCATTCATGACGGAGCGATACGCCATGAAGCAACCAAAGTTGCGGAATGGCTCGTCCAATACGCTGAGGATAGAGATAAAGCCATCGAGCAGCCGTCTATCTAACATTCGCGCGAAAGGGGGAAAAATCTATGTCATTTGCATCTGAAACAAAAAAAGAAATGACGCAAGCTGACATAATACCTTGTTGTGCAAAAGCGGAGTTGTCTGCACTCATTCGAATGAATGGTTCGCTATCATTTGCCAATCGGAGTTTAAGTTTGGACGTCCAAACAGAAAATGCAGCCATTGCAAGGCGTCTGTATACATTGATGAAACAATTATATCCATACCAAGTTGAATTATTGGTACGGAAGAAGATGCGATTGAAGAAAAATAATGTATATATATGTCGAGTCCGTGATGGGGCCAAAGCTTTGCTTGAAGATCTGAAAATCATTTCGGAGGACTTTCAAATCAATCATACGATTTCTCCAGAGTTGGTCAAAAAGAAATGCTGTAAGCGTGCGTATCTGCGCGGTGCATTTTTAGCAGGCGGATCAGTCAACAATCCAGAGACGTCAGCCTATCATTTGGAAGTCTATTCATTATATAAAGATCACAGCGAGGCACTGGTAGACCTTATGAATGGATTTGGGTTGAATGCAAAAACGATCGAACGTAAAAAAGGATTTGTATCGTATTTAAAGGAAGCGGAAAAAATTTCGGATTTCTTAAGCATTACGGGTGCACATTATGCACTATTGAAATTTGAAGACGTTCGGATTGTCCGTGATATGAGAAACAGTGTCAACAGGCTGGTGAATTGTGAAACCGCCAATTTAAACAAAACGATTGGTGCTGCAGTCCGTCAGGTTGAAAATATACGTTATATTGATAACGCGATCGGTATTGATCAATTACCTGAAAAACTGAAAGAGGTCGCTCGTTTGCGTGTTGAATATCAGGATGTGACTTTGAAAGAACTTGGGGAAATGGTATCGACAGGAACGGTAAGTAAATCGGGCATTAATCATCGCTTGCGTAAACTCGATGAAATTGCTGATGGACTCCGGGGTGGCGTAGCTTTCGATCAAGTTAAAAGATAGTTGTATGATTTGTCCATATCAGCTAACATAAGTAACAATAGATGAACGGAATGAGTTTAGGGGGCATATACAATGGTGGAACAACAGGTGAAAGTAGAATTGAAATCGGGATTACAGGCAAGACAAGCGGCTCTTTTTGTACAGGAAGCCAATCGTTACCAAGCTGATGTTTATTTGCAAAAAGATGAGAAGAAAGTAAATGCGAAAAGTATTATGGGCATTATGAGTTTAGCTATCAGCAAAGGATCTACCGTTACAATCAGTGCTGAAGGGTCTGACGAAGATCAATCAGTGGCCGGGTTAGTGGCAATGATTCAAAAAGAAGAATAAAATAAAAAACCTTCGACCGAGGTCGAAGGTTTTTTGCTAGGTGAATATGATGCCCTCGGAGGGAATCGAACCCCCATTTCAAGAATCGGAATCTTCCGTGCTATCCATTGCACCACGAGGGCTAAGCGACTTTATTATTATACAAAAATCTAGGGAAGAATACAACTGTACATTTTTTATACTGACTTTTATATAATTGTATTTCGGATATCAGTATAAGAAAAATATCAGCGCGAACCGTGTGGGTTAAAGCTGTGATTTTCTAATGCATAATATTTGACCTTCCTTGACCAACTTGTATATGATAAAGGAACAACTGAGAAATCATATGAAACTCAGGAGTTATGAAAATTAATTTATGTTTGAAGGAGGCAATTTCGATGAATTTAATTCCTACAGTTATTGAACAAACAAGCCGCGGAGAGCGCGCTTATGACATCTACTCACGTTTATTGAAAGATCGTGTAATTATGCTTGGGAGTGCCATTGATGACAATGTTGCTAACTCAATCGTTGCACAATTACTTTTCCTAGAAGCTGAAGATCCAGAAAAAGACATTTCTATTTATATCAACAGCCCAGGAGGAAGTATCACTGCTGGTATGGCGATTTATGACACAATGCAGTTCATCAAACCGGATGTCCAAACAATTTGTATCGGGATGGCTGCTTCAATGGGTTCATTCTTGCTCGCTGCTGGGACGAAAGGCAAACGTTATTCCTTGCCAAACGCAGAAGTAATGATTCACCAACCACTTGGTGGAGCTCAAGGGCAGGCGACTGAAATTGAAATCGCTGCAAAACGTATTTTATTCCTGCGTGAGAAACTTAACGGAATTCTTGCAGAACGCACTGGTCAACCGATCGAAGTAATCGAAAAAGATACTGACCGCGATAATTTCATGACTGCAGATCGTGCAAAAGAATATGGTTTAGTTGACCATATCATTACACGTAGTGATTATAAAAAAGCATAAGATTAAGCTACAGTGACGTTAAAGTCGCTGTAGCTTTTTTTGATGGCAAAAATAAGGTTTAAGTATCTCTAAAGAAGGTAGACATTGACTATACTATCCATGAGGTGAAGAGTATGAAAAAGGGTTTAGGTCCAATACTTATTGTTGTAGTCATTGTTGTTGTTTTAGCTCTTATGTTGATCCCGAGTTATAACGGATTTGTGAATGGCGAAGAGAATGTCGATGAGGCATACGCACAAGTTGAAAATCAATTGCAGCGCAGACTTGACTTGATTCCGAATCTGGTCGAAACAGTTAAAGGATTCGCCAATCAAGAAAAAGAGGTCATCGCAAGTGTGACGGAAGCCCGTTCCCGTTTAGCAGGAGCAGGCTCGCCTGAGGAACAGGCTGAAGCAAATGATGAACTGTCAGGTGCTTTAAGTCGATTACTGGTCGTGGTGGAAAATTATCCGGATTTGAAATCGGATGCCAACTTCCGTCAATTGATGGATGAGTTAGCTGGGACTGAAAATCGTCTGTCTGTAGCACGTCAGGATTATAATAATGTAGTCGCCGATTTCAATCGTAAAGTAAAACGCTTCCCGGGTGTCCTAATTGCAAGGATTTTCGGATTTGATGAAAAAGAATACTTTAAAGCGGATGCCGCAGCACAGGATGCACCGAAAATTGACTTCGGAGGAGATGGCGAGTGATGAAAAGAGCTGCGCTTTTCCTAGGAACGGCGCTCCTTTTTCTGTTGACGCTAGCGCCAATGATTCAGGCGGCAACAATCCCAAAACCGGTTGGGGATATCTATACCCAAGATTTTGCCGGTCTGCTAAGTGATGAACAAAAAGTGGAAATCAACCAGATGGCGGCACAACTGGATGATGCGACCGGAGCTCAAATAGCTGTATTGACCGTCAATACATTGGACGGTTCTGACATCCAAAGTTTTGCAAATCAAGCATTTCGTGAATATGAACTTGGAGATGCAGAGAAAAACAATGGTGTCTTGCTTGTTATCGACATGGATTTCAGAGAAATGTGGGTGGAAGTCGGCTATGGTCTGGAAGGTGCTCTGCCTGATGGAATAGTTGGGCGCATTCT
>Ga0209013_10000731_pt1 | contig 29898 bp, 26 predicted proteins | sample Cruoilmetagenom2_FD_187291 | JGI IMG/M metagenome (GOLD analysis project Ga0209013, IMG submission 187291) | Oil polluted marine microbial communities from Coal Oil Point, Santa Barbara, California, USA - Sample 2 (SPAdes) (version 2) | ecosystem: Environmental > Aquatic > Marine > Oil seeps ...
GAGCCGATGAATTTCGCCGCGCAGAGGCATCAGAGCCCCGTCTCGAAAAGGAACGGGGTGCGGTACGCTATCCAGACGTTCGCGCACCCAATCGATGTTGCGAATGACGAAAGAGTCAGCTTCGCCCAGGTCGCACTGGGCGGGAACCGTTACAATCACGGCGCGGCGTGTGCGACTAACGCGAAGCGTCAAGCGGCGCGCGCGCGGGTGTCTGCGAACTTCGACCGGCGCACCGATCTCATCGAGCTCGGATGTTTTTGACACGGATTTCGCCGACGTTGCGGTTCGCCGCATGGATCCCCCCCCTTGCGCTGCATAAAGATGGGCTGACTCGAAAGTGGCGAGCAAAGCCCGTGTGCAACAAATTGGCTTGTATCCCCCAAGATTAGATCTACCCAAAGTTTGGGTGACCCGCCAGCAGCAAAGCGCAAGATCACAGACAACGTGGCTACACTGTGGCCGGCGCGCCGCTGCAGGTTTTGGCAATGTCTTTGTGTGCACGTGCGAGATGAGATCCGCGCTCGACGCAACCGACCTACAACGCCTCGTCGAGCTTTGCTGTCATATCATCTACGGGCGTCGTCGGCGAAAAGTGCGTGACGAATTCACCCTCCGGGTCCATGAGGTAGAAGATCGACGTGTGATCGATCGAGTAATCGTCGGGAAGGTCTGCGTTTGGTACCTTCTTGTAGTACACGCGATAGGCCTTGGCAGCTTTGGCGATCTCCTCGGGCGTACCGGTCAAGCCCACGAAGCGCGCATCAAAATTCCGGACGTATTCGCCGAGCTTTTCCGGTGTATCTCGCTCAGGATCGACGCTGATAAAGACCGGTACAATGCGATCTGCTTTTTTCCCAAGGTTCTCAAGCGCAGCGGCTACGAGCTGCAAACCGGCTGGGCAGATGTCGGGACAAGACGTGAACCCGAAAAAGACGAGCATGTAACGGTCACGAAAATCTTTCTCGGTTACGCGATTACCATTTTGATCGATAAGGCTGAACGGTCCGCCAATGAGTGCCTTCCCACTCATCTTATCCCCCCCGGACGAGACGATCGCCTGGCGCACTTGGGGAATCATTGAAATGGCTGCTAGGGCGCCGACCGCGAGGCCGGCCATAACGGCCAAAATAATTCTAGTATGCATAGGTTTGTCTTCCCTTTAAAAACGCAGTTAACCTCCACCGTGTCTGGCTACAACTCCGGTGAACGGTGCCCTATTGTCGCGTTGGTCAGGAGGGCAGAAAGCTCTTCGACCGTGAGCATGGCGTGTCTTCGCTCAGGATGCGCATTCTGTCTCTGACCTATGATAACCTGCGGCAACCCAGCGTCAGTCATGGCTCGTGTGCCTTGCAAAAATTACGACAAACAAACAATGCCCCCCTCTTGATCGATCCTATCGAGGGCCGGTTACGTCTTAATACCATCGTGCGTCTGCGCTGGGTCGCGGTTGTGGGCCAGCTCGTCGCGATTTGCACGGTGAGGTTTATATTCGGCTTTTCACTGCCCATCGGCGCGTGCCTAACGGTTATTGCGCTGTCCGCCTGGCTCAATGTTTTTCTTGGCATTCGCTATCCGCCCCGGCACAGGCTGAGCGTTGGTTTTGCGACAGGTCTATTAGTCTATGACATCTTGCAGCTCGCTGCGTTGCTGTACCTCACGGGCGGCATAAACAATCCCTTCACGATGCTCATCGTTGCGCCCGTAACGGTCTCCGCCGCGACACTACCGCCGCGCACGACAATCGTTCTTGGTCTGCTTGCGCTTGCCTCCACCGCGTTGTTGGTCGTCGAGCACGAACCGCTACCTTGGTACGAAGGGGTTCCCTTCGAACTGCCGCGAATCTACAAGCTTGGCATCTTTGCAGCTGTTTGCGCGTCAACGACGTTCCTGGCCCTTTACGCGTGGCGGCTCACCAAGGAGGCGCGCCAAATGTCAGCAGCCTTGACGGCGACCGATCTGGTTCTTGCGCACGAACAGAAGCTGCATGCTCTAGATGGTCTTGCGGCTGCCGCTGCCCATGAACTCGGCACGCCGTTATCGACAATAGCGGTTGTGACGAAGGAGCTGGAGCACCGAGTGGGCCCCGAAGACCCGCTGCGCGATGACATAAAACTGTTGAACGCGCAAGCATTGCGTTGCCGCGAGATCCTGCAGAAGCTTACTCGGCGCCCGAGCGAGCGGGATCCTCTGCACGCGCGCGTCAGCGTCCTTGCGATGCTCGAGGAGGCAGCCGCACCTTATCGCTCGGACAAAGCCAACATCACCATTGTGACCGGGGCGGAGGAGGGAGGTGAAATCAATGCAGCCTTACCGGAGGCCGTTGCGGACCGGCGTCCGGGCGTGATTTATGGTCTTGGAAATATCGTCGAAAACGCCACCGAATTTGCCCACCAAGAAGTCAAAGTTCGAGCGCTATGGAATGCCTCAGAGGTCGTGGTGACCATTACTGACGATGGTCCAGGCTTCCCCCCAGACGTTATGGACAACGTGGGCGAGCCCTATGTTACCACGCGGCCCGCAGAAGACATTGCCAGAATGAGTAAAGCAGACTTTGGAAGGTCAGGTCTGGGCCTTGGTTTTTTCATCGCCAAGACGTTGCTTGAGCGTTCGGGTGCCAGTGTGAGCCTCTCAAACCAAAGAGCCCCCGCCACCGGCGCAATTGTACGAGTTTCCTGGCCGCGAGACGTTTTTGAGGGTCAAGAGCAAATTGCGCCTACAAAGCCAACGATTGGAGCTGGATTTTTGCCAAGCAAACAAGGATAGTTTGGCGTTCACAATAGCGCAACGAAACGGCTGACACGGCGCTCGCAAAATGCGATTTTAGTCCCCGCGATTTGGAAAGCTAAGCCGTTGCGTCTCGCGAGCGGTGAGGTCTATAAACAGGCCTAGAGTATCATCGGGGCGTGGAGGCATTTTGGAGGCTGAATCCGGGATCGCAGAACCGGGCACCCCCGGAGGGGAAATGAATACAACTGAGGACCTTTCTTTTCGCCAAGACGAGCTGCCGGAAGATCGCTCTCTCGTCATCGTCGATGACGATCGAGCGTTTTTGCAGCGTCTCGTTAGAGCAATGGAAACGCGCGGCTTTGAGGTTAGGGGCGGCCACTCCGTTGCTGAAGGCATTGAACTCATTCGCGGCAAGGTTCCCGCCTTTGCCGTGGTCGACATGCGACTGGAGGATGGCAACGGCCTCGACGTGCTCGCTGAGCTGGCGCGCCTGCGCCCGGATGCCCGAGCCATTGTTCTGACAGGCTATGGCAACATTGCAACCGCTGTGACGGCTGTGAAGCTCGGCGCGGTTGATTATCTCGCCAAACCCGCCGATGCTGACGATGTGACGGACGCTCTTTTGGCACCCGCGAACTCCAAGGCTCCGCCGCCGGATAACCCCATGTCCGCGGACCGCGTGCGCTGGGAGCACATTCAGCGTGTCTATGAGTTGTGCAATCGCAACGTGTCGGAGACGGCGCGCCGTCTCAACATGCACCGGCGCACACTTCAGCGTATTTTGGCCAAACGTGCCCCGAAGTAGGGGCAGTGGCCGAAGCATCGCAAGCAACCATTCAAGAATTTTCGTGTTCAGCATCGACGATGGAATGCAACGCGAGGGCGGCTGCGCGCGCAAAACGCAGGGTCATGGATTTACGCCGCGCGGGTGCGAGTCGTATCTCCGGGGCTGGGCGCATGATCTCGCCCCCAAATCGATCAGCGAGGATGAGTCCGGTGTCGGCGGGCAAGATATCCACGGGAAAGTCAGGCGCGACGGCAAAGTAGAGCTGATCCGAAAACTCGCGGTATTCCGGCCACTTGTGATCGGCACGCAAATCCTCAGCGCTCGATTTGACCTCGATTATCCAAATATCACCACCAGTCGAAAGTGCAACGATGTCGGCCCGGCGTCCATTGGGCAGCGGCAATTCGTTGAGGCTCGCGAAACCCAGAGAACGGACTAAGCGGCCGACACCGCGACACACCTGTCGCGTTACAACATCGCGGTGGATGGCTTCCGCCACATCGATGCCAGTTTCACCGGTTCTACCCTTAGATGTCGGCATTCATACGCCATCAGCTAGTGCGGCCTACTTACCCGAGAGATCCGCAACATAATGCTCCAAGTGGGATAAATCCAATCGAGCTGGCCTTAAGACCGCTCGAATCGGTTCTTGGTGTTGTGACCAGCTCTCTTTGAGGCGAACGCCTAAACCCTATGTTTTTCAGACGCACAAAACATAATTCGGCAACGTCCAAGGCAACCAATTCGGAGGAGGCCTCCGAGACCATGTCCGCGCTACTCAACCGCGAAACCGTGGCTGATCGGGCCGTGGTGGCGGCAGCCACCGAGCAAGCGCAGGTAGAGGCTGAAGAGGCTCGGGCGCTGCCTGAGAAGGCGCCGTCGGGATCCAATATTGCATCGGCGGAGCCCAAGATCCGAGTCGATCCCAAGAGCCTCGGGTTCGAGACCACCGCCGATTTAGAACCAGACGAAGGCGTCATAGGGCAGACTCGTGCACTGGAGGCGCTGGCGTTCGGCGTCGGTATGAAAGGCCCAGGTTACAATATGCTTGTCGTCGGTCCCGCCGGATCGGGCCGCCATAGGGCCGCACGCATTACACTGGGGGCGGTGACCAATACGTTGAGCGCTCCCCAGGATTGGGTCTACGTTAGTTCATTCGACTCAAGCGGTGGCTACCGTGCGTTAAAGTTCCCACCGGGGAGAGCAAAGTCGTTCGCTGAAGCTGTAGAGCGCATGATCGATGACCTCGAAGACGCGCTGCCCGCCGCCTTTGGGGCTGATGATTATGAACTGCGCCGCCGCACCATAGAGGAGGAATTCCGCTTCAGCCGGGAGGATGCGCTGGAGGCCATCCGCCATCAGGTCGAGCCGCAAAACATTGCAGTTCTGAACACGCCTGCCGGCATCGCGGTCGCCCCAATCCTTGAAGGCAAAGTAGTCAGCACCGACGTATTCAATTCGGTCCCAGAGTCGCTTCGCAAGCAGGTCGAGTCAAAGATTGCTGTGGTCGAGGCTGAAATCGAGGCGATCCTCGCCAAGGCGCCAGATGCTGAGAAGGCGCGGCGCGAACAGCTAACGGCGCTCAATGAGCAGATTGCCGGACGCCAAGTGAGCGCCGCGCTAGAAGACCTCAATAGCGAGTTTGAGAACGTTAGCGGTGTCGCAAGCTATCTCAAAGCACTGGGGCGTGATCTCATCCGCAACGGGGGATTGTTTTTTTCCGAGGCGGCCAAGGGCAATGAAAGCCCAAGGGTTCCGATTGAGACGAGCGGAGATCCCCGCTTTGCTCGCTACCGCGTGCACTTGATGGCGGCGAGCGGCGCCAAGGGTGTCGCGCCCATCCTTCAAGAGCCGAACCCGACCTATGCCAACCTCTTTGGCCGCATCGAGTGCGGCGGGGGTGATGACACCCACGAGCCGCAATTCGTCCGTATTAGGCCGGGCGCGCTACATCGAGCAAATGGCGGCTTTCTGCTTTTTGACGCGCGGGGCCTTCTTGCCCAACCAGCAAGCACGGATGCTATGTTGCGTGCACTCTCAGAATGCGAAATTCGCTTCGATCCTCCTGTTGCAGCGCAGGGTGTGAGTGCCGGGGAGATCCCCGATCTGGAACCAATCGCGCTCGACGTGAAGATCGTGGTATTCGCCGATGCGGCAGAGCATCGCCAGCTCGTGGAACAGCACCCTGACCTACCGCGGCTCTTTAAAGTCGAAGCCAGGTTCGACAACACGGTCAAACGCTCACAAGAAACAGTGGCCGCATATGCGCGCCTGGTTGCAGGCATCGTTACCCGTCATGCTTTAAAGCCGGTTGATTGCGGCGCCGTTGCTACGCTTATCGACGAGGCATCGCGGCGGGCCGGCGGCAATGGCAAGCTCGCGCTTGATTTCAGCGAGATGGCAGATTTGTGCCGTGAGGCCGACTATTGGGCGGGGCGTGCCGGTCGTTCAGTGACTTCGATTGCTGACATCGAGTGCGCACTTGATCAGCGCGAAGAGCGCTCAGCGGATGCCGGCCAGAGGGGGGTGGCATGATTGCGCATGTGGGTGCGGCGGGAGAAGGCAGGGGGCGCGTGGTGCTATGGCTTGGCTCGTCGTCCGAGACGAGTTCAGCTGCAATCGATGCCGCGATGCTGTTGGCCCGCGCTTACCAATCTGAGGTCGAGAGCCTCTTCGTGGAGGATAGCCAGCTGTTCGAACTTGCAAGCCTTCCATTCTCGCGCGTGATTTCCTCGGGCGAGGAGGGTTGGCGCGACTTGCCGCGCATCGACTTGGAACGTGAGATTCATTTCGTGGGTGCGGCATTGCAACGTCAAATTGCGAAAACGGCGCGCGAAGCATCTGTGACCTATCGTGGCCGGGTAGTCCGCGATGACCCGATGTGTGCGCTTGCACGTGCCTGTGATGATATGGGGCCCTGGAACGTTGTCACCGTGGCGGAGCCTTTTGGTGTTGGCACAGAAGAGCGGTTGCGCGATCTCTTCTCCACAGTTCACGGAACGACGGGCGTCGTCATTGCAGGTCCGATGGCGCGTCGGATTCACGGTCCCACAATTGCGGTGGTGGAGGAGATTGAGCGCCTTGGCCCCATGCTCAAGGCTGCCGATCGTATCAGCGAGGCGATAGGCGGGCCGGTCAAGCTCCTGCTTGTCGGGGATCGGCAAGATGAGCTTTCTTGGCTTGAAGGCGAGGCCCGACTTCTATTTAGTGACGGCGAGGAAACGCCGTTCGAAGTTGTTCTTGTGGAACGTGGTGAAGCTTCAGCCTTGGCCGAAGCGCTACACCAGCGCCGGGCCGGATTTGTCCTAGCGCAGTACGGTGGCCTTGCTGTCCCGGCCGAGGGCAGTCTGCGGCCGCTGGCGCGCGCGCTAGAGTGCCCGCTCCTTATCGTGCGCTGAAATCATTTGAACGGCGGCACTTGGTGCCTCCGTGAAAATAATTCGCAAGTGTCCAGGGGCGGACGCGCAGCGTCGAGTTCAAGTAAATGCGCGCGACCGCGCAAGCCATCTAACACGAAGCAGCCGGTCAATCCTCATAGAAAAAGTCGGGGCCGGAGCCGACAATTAGCGGGTCAGGTTTGCCCACCACGCTCTCATCCTTGCCCGCGTAGACCATTTCCGACAACACCAAGCGGATCGACTCCAGTCTTGCACGCCGCTGGTCGTTGGCGCGCACCACCGTCCACGGTGAGATAGCCGTATGGGTAAAGCGAAACATGTCATGTTGCGCTTCGGTGTAGTCGTCCCACATGCCTATTGCAGCGAGATCGATGTCGGTGATCTTCCACCGCTTGAACGGATTGTGCCGACGCTCGTGAAAACGCAGAAGCTGCATTTCGCGGCCAACAGTCAGAAAGATTTTGAACAGGCGGATACCATCGCGCACAAGCAAGGCTTCGAACTCGGGTGCGTCTCTTAAAAAAGCGCTGACCTGCTCTTCGTTGCAAAAATCCATCACGCGTTCAACGCCGGCACGGTTGTACCAAGAGCGGTCGAAAAGCAAAATGTCGCCTTCAGTTGGTAAGTGATTTACGTAGCGCTGGAAGTACCATTCGCCGCGTTCGGCCTCGGTTGGCTTGGCCAGGGCGACGGAACGCGCGTGGCGCGGATTAAGGCGTGCCAGGAAGCGGCGGATGCAGCTTCCTTTGCCGGAAGTGTCGCGTCCTTCGAAAATGACAACGAGGCGCTCATCGGAGGCTTGGACGTGCTCCTGGAGTTTCAAGAGCTCCAATTGAAGGGGCAAGAGCTCCTTTTTGTATGCCTTCGCTTTAAGCTTCTCAGAATATGGATAGCCGCCGGAAGTGAGGGCTTTCTCGCTAATTTTTTGGGAAAGCGCGGGATTATCAATGTCGAAATCTGCAGGCATGGCGGTCTTGCGATTCTTGCTGCTGCTTGCATTCTTCACAGGTGTCTCCCGGTGGTCGCAGTAATGTCGGTATATTTGTACGTGGGGCTCTGAACGATCTCATGGGTACTTATGACACACAACGTTTAAGACGTTTTAATGTGGCTTCGATGACCGGTATCTAGCATGAAGATTCTCCTCGTTTGCAGCAACGAACCAGAGTGCTGAGAATGACCTTTGGACCGCCAGTACGCGGTGGACGCTGGATGGCGCGTAAGGCCGAGTTTGAGGCCTGGGTCAACGCAGCTTGGCTTAGCGTTCGACGGCGGATTGAGGTCCGCTGGATGCCGTTGGCGGCCGGGGTCGCCATCCTGGCCTTGCTGGTCGTTCTCGGCCAGCTTGGCGGCGTCCCCGCACTTGGTGCAATTATTTTGTTGCTGGCAGCAGCCGCGCTTTGGCCGCTCGATACTTCTGTGTTTGTCGAGCCGCTTGCCACGTCAGTCGCATCAGCGAATCGAGTGCGCGACCTCGACCGCAACGGGTGGCGGGCTGTCATCGATGCGGTCCCCACCGCCGTTCTCGCGCTCGATGGCGCAGGTTGTGTGGTGCACCACAATCGCCTCATCACCGAACTGTTTCCGAAAATCCGCGTTGGTCAAACTATGAGTCAGATAACGCGCAATCCTGACCTTATCGGCGCCATCGATAGTGCGCTGGCTTCGGACGATCGCGTTGATGTAGAACTTATCGAGCGCGTCCCCGTTGAGCGCCGTGTCTCGGTAACCGTTTCGCGTGTGGCGCGGACAGCGGCGCTTTCCGCACCATTTCTACTCATCACCTTTCGTGATCTGACAGAGCAGGACCGGCTGGCACAAATGCGTGCGGACTTTATCGCTAACGCTAGCCATGAGCTGCGAACGCCGCTCGCGTCACTGCGCGGTTTCGTGGAGACGCTACAGGGACCGGCACGTGAAGACCCAAGTGCGCGCGAGCGCTTCTTGCCGTTGATGGCAAGTCAGACGGTTCGGATGACGCGACTGATCGATGATTTGCTGTCGTTGAGCCGCGTCGAGATGCGCGTTCACTTGCCGCCACGCGGCATCGTTGAGCTAAACGAAGCTGCGGCCTATGTCTGTCAGTCGCTTGAGCCGCTGATCGATGTCACCAAGGCGGAAATCACGCTTGACCGCCACGAAACCCCCGCCCGCATCCGTGGAGCTCGAGAGGAAATCGTGCAGGTCATCCAGAATCTTGTACAAAACGCCATCAAGTACGGACGCGAGGACAGCAAGATCCAAGTCCGCGTTGGACGCGATCCACCTAAGGGTTCGCTGCCTGCAAAAGTCTGGGTGAGCGTCACCGACGATGGCCCCGGCATTGCGCGTGAGTATTTACCGCGGCTGACGGAGCGCTTCTATCGCGTCAATGAGGCCTCAAGTCTGGAAAAAGGTGGCACGGGGCTGGGTCTCGCGATCGTCAAGCACATCCTCAACCGTCACCGTGCTGAGATGAAAATCACCTCCAAAGTGGGGCTTGGTTCGACATTTAGCGTGAGCTTTGATGAGCTGGGGGCGGGCAGCTAAGCAGATTCGGCCACACCGCTTGTTGGCTTTATATTGTTCCTATTTTTCAATCCATTAAATTGTCATAAAAGAGTAGCTGCGCTGGTCTATTAAAGGCTTACCGGCGCGAAGGGCGCCGCGCGGGGGTAAGCAAGTCCATTTGAGGTCCACGAGCTTCGTTCTCGCAACCACTGCTATGATCAGGAGATTAGAGTGAGCACAAGGTTCATCGCCTATTCCGCCGCGGCCGTCGTTAGCACAATCGCGTTCGCTGGCGTTGCGTCCGCGCGCGAGATCAAGATCGTTGGGTCTTCGACCGTGTTTCCATACACGCAGGCGGTCGCGGAGGAATTCGCCCAGAAAGGCGGCACTGCACCGACCGTGGAGTCGACCGGCACCGGCGGCGGCATGAAGGGTTTTTGCCAAGGCATTGGTGAAGCCCACCCTGACATCACCGGCGCTTCGCGCGCAATGACGTCGTCTGAGCGTGCGCTCTGCGAGAAGAACGGCGTCAAGGACATCACCGAAATTCTGCTCGGCTATGACGGCCTGTCGGTCGCTAACGCGCGTAAGGGCAATAAGATGGATGTTACGAAGGAGCAGCTCTATCAGGCTCTCGCGGCGAAGGTGCCGGTCGACGGCAATCTCGTTGCCAACCCCTACAAGAAGTGGTCGGACATCGACAAGTCGCTGCCTGACGTCGCTATCATCGCTTATGGCCCGCCCCCGACGTCGGGCACGCGCGACGCCTTCGTGGAACTCGTCTTTCACTACGTCTGCAAGCAAGGCAAGCTGCCTTACTGGAAGGCCAAGGCTGAAGAGATGAGGAGCGACAAGAAAGCTTTTAAGAAGATGTACAAGGCTGAGTGCACCGCGATGCGCACGGACGGGCCGTTCATCGAGGCTGGTGAGAACGATAACTTGATCGTTCAACGTCTCGACGCCGATCCAAACGCCGTTGGAATCTTCGGCTACTCGTTCCTGTTCGAGAACCAGGACAAGCTGCAACCGCTGTCGATCGGCGGCGCCGAACCATCGATGGAGACGATCGCTTCTGGCGACTATGCGATCTCGCGTCCGCTCTACATCTACATCAAGAACCCTCACCGCAAGGCGATCAAGGGCATGGACGAGTTCATCAAGGAGTATGTCGGCGACGAAGCCATGGGTGCCGACGGGTATCTTTCCGAGCGCGGTCTCGTCGTCCTCGACGAAGCCAAGCTGCGGGCGACGCAGAAGGCGGCCCTCGACGGCAAGGCGATGTCGACCAACTAAGAATGTTGGCGTAGCTTAGAATTTAAGCGACCGGACGCGATTACGTTTTTGTCGGGTCCGGTCGCCACTCTTTTTCCTAGAGGCGTGCCGCTGACCGTTTCACCTTGCAGCGTAGCGCCTCTCCAATCAGGGCTGACACTGGTTTGTTGTTTCGAAGCTGGTAAATGGCCGCCAATAAGAGCATTACGCACCTGGCATGCTGAGCTACCTCTTCCTCGCACTGTTGCTTCTCATCCTGGCCGGATTTGCGCTGGGGCAGAGAAAAGCACTGGCCGTAGGGGCAACGGGCGATGTGCGCATGCACTCGCTGGCGGACTATCATGGATGGTATGTTGCTGCCCTGGTCGGTATCCCCTCATTCGTTCTCGTGCTTTTGTGGCTGCTTTTTCAAGGTCCCGTCATCGACTGGTTGCTGATTGGAACCCTGCCCAAAGACCGCGTTGAAGGTCTTGGCAAAGGGCAGCTCGATCTGCTCATCAGCCAAATCAAATCAGTTGCGGCGGGCAATATCTTCAGCGAGTCCGACGAATTCGTCTTAAGCGCAGCTGAGCGCTACAGCCGCTGGAATACGATTGCCGATTGGGCGCTGTTCGCGCTGGCTATCACGATCGCGCTTGCCGGGATCGCGCTGGCGCAACAGCGCATCTCGGCGCGTTTCCGGGCGCGGAACACTGTTGAGAAGGTGATGAGTGGTCTGATGATCGCCTGCTCGTTGATTGCCATTCTCACGACGTTCGGCATTGTCGCGTCGCTCCTCTATGAATCGCTGCGCTTCTTCGACAAAGTCTCGATCGTCGACTTCTTGACCGGGTTAAATTGGGAGCCCCAGATTGCCATCCGCGAAGACCAAGTAACGGCAGGCGGAGCCTTCGGCGCCATTCCCGTATTCGCTGGCACGCTCTTGATTGCACTTGTCGCCATGGCGGTTGCCACGCCCATCGGACTTTTCGCGGCAATTTACTTGACCGAGTACGCATCGGCCAAGTTCCGTGCGGTAATAAAGCCCCTTCTAGAGATACTCGCCGGTATTCCGACCGTCGTTTACGGCTTCTTTGCCGTGCTGACCGTGTCACCTGCGATACGCAACTTCGCTCAAGCTATGGGCTTCGATATAGCTCCGAATAGTGCGTTGGTCGCCGGTGGAGTGATGGGGATCATGCTCATTCCCTTCATCTCGTCGCTGTCGGACGATGCGATCGCGGCCGTGCCGCAGGCCATGCGAGACGGTTCTTATGCTCTAGGGGCGACCAAGGGGGAGACCACAACCAAAGTTCTCCTTCCCGCTGCGTTGCCAGGCATCATGGGCGGCATCCTGCTCGCGGTTAGTCGCGCCATCGGCGAGACCATGATCGTCGTCATGGCCGCCGGTATCATAGCGTCGCTGACGTTCAATCCCTTCGAGCCGGTTACAACGGTAACCGTACAAATCATGACGCTCTTGATCGGCGACACCGAGTTCGACAACCCGAAAACCTTGGCCGCATTTGCCTTGGGTCTGCTGCTGTTTCTGGCCACGTTGCTTGTGAACGTCATTGCGTTGCGAATCGTACAAAAATATCGAGAGCAATATGAGTGACGGTATCGCTCAGTCGCCGGGAGTTCCCGCGCGGGAGAGCTGTTGGGGCTCGGACGCGGCCAAACGCCGGGTGCGCCGGCGCTATGGCGCTGACCGACGATTGCAGATCTATGGGCTTGGGTCCATCGGATTAGCCGTCGCTCTTCTTGGGATACTGTTTTCGTCGTTGATCTTCTCAGGCTACGTAGCCTTTGTCACGACCAAGGTCGGCTTGAAGATCTACCTCGATCCGAACATCATCGACCAAGCCGACCCGGGAGCTGCCAACTACCGCAAGATGACGCGCAGCGCTTTTTTCGCCTACTTCCCCGAGGTGACGAGCCCAAAAGAGCGCCGACAGCTCGCTAAATTGCTCAGCCGTGGCGCACAATATGTTGTGCGTGACTATGTTGTCGCTCATCCGGAGGAGATCGGTAATCTCGTCGAGATTAAGGTGCCCCTCTCGGATCCCTTCGATCAGCTCTACAAGGGTGTCATTCCCGCCGAAATTGACGCGTTGTCCGGCGATCGCATCGAACTCTTTAATGTCTTGAAGAGAGGCGGTGTTCTGCACGTCGAGAATGACAAGGCCTTTGCGAAGGCCGACATCTACATCAATCAAGCGGATGTGCCCGAGGGCGACGTTGAGGCGGCCGACTATCAGCGCATGGTCAATGAGGCTTTCCGTGCGTTCTATATGCGTGCGCGCACCCTCGCCTACGAAGAGATTTTATCGGATCAGGCCGCCGCTGCCGTAAAGGCGCGCGTCCTAGCTGATCCCGGTTTGGTTGGAAAGACCATTCAAATCAACCTGCCGCTTTCCGAGCACTATGACAACTTGGCGCGCACTGGCGAGGCCAAGGTTCTCAACCCGCGATTTTCTTCTAAGAAAGATCTAGAGTGGTTCGATAGCCTGAAGAAGCGGGGGCTGTTGTCAACGCCCTTCACGTGGGAGCTCTTTGTCAACGCTGATAGCCGTTTTCCTGAGCTTGCAGGACTTTCCGGCGCTTTGACAGGCTCGTTCCTTGCCTTGCTCGTGTGCTTCCTTTTGAGCTTCCCCATCGGGATCGCGACGGCTCTCTATCTGGAGGAATTTGCGTCCAAGAACCGGTGGACCGATCTCATCGAAGTGAACATCAACAACTTGGCGGCTGTGCCCTCAGTTGTATTCGGCTTGCTTGGCCTTGCGGTGTTCCTCAATGCTTTCGGCCTTCCTCGTTCGGCGCCGTTGGTGGGCGGCATTGTGCTCTCGCTCATGACTCTGCCAACGATCATAGTTGCGACGCGTGCAGCGCTTAAGGCCGTTCCGCCGTCGATCCGAGAAGGCGGCTATGGTGTCGGTGCGTCCAAACATCAAGTCATGCTGCATCACGTGCTACCTTTGGCTATGCCGGGCATCCTCACGGGCACAATCATTGGTTTGGCCCGTGCGCTTGGTGAAACGGCGCCACTCTTGTTGATCGGCATGAATGCGTTCATCCCCAGCATCGAGAACATGGGTCTTTTGCAACCGGCCATGGCGCTGCCAACGCAAATTTTTTCCTGGGCCGACAGTCCAGAAAGAGGCTTCGTGAGCCGCACGTCGGCAGCGATTCTTATACTGCTGGCCTTCTTGATCATAATGAATGCAATTGCGGTCTTCCTTCGGCACCGGGTAGAGCGCAAGTGGTAATGGGACGCGGAAGATGGAGCCTCTGCAATGAATGACCAATCCAGGCCTTTCGAAATGGCCTTAGGCCAATCGGGATCGGCGGCGAACGACTGCAAAGTCACAAGTCGTAAGGTGTCGGTCTTCTATGGTCAGAAGCAGGCGCTTTTCGATGTTGACTTGGATGTTCCCGACAGGGCTGTCACGGCGCTCATTGGGCCATCGGGTTGCGGCAAGTCGACATTTTTGCGCTGTCTCAATCGCATGAACGACACCATTCCCGAATGCCGCGTTACCGGCGATATTATGGTCGACGGTAAGGATATTCACGATCCCGAACTCGACGTAGTGGAGCTGCGCGGTCGCGTCGGAATGGTGTTTCAAAAACCCAATCCGTTTCCGAAATCGATCTTCGAAAACGTCGCCTATGGCCCGCGCATCCACGGTTTGGCGCGGTCAAAGGGCGATCTGGAAGAGATTGTGATTTCGAGCCTGGCAAAGGCGGGCCTGCTCTCAGAGGTCGAGGATCGCATTCACGAGCCGGGCACGGGTCTTTCCGGTGGCCAGCAGCAGCGGCTCTGCATCGCTCGTGCAATCGCCGTCAATCCCGAGCTAATCTTAATGGATGAGCCGTGCTCCGCCCTCGATCCGATAGCCACCGCCAGGATTGAGGAGCTGATCGACGAGTTGAAGACGAACTATTGCATCGTCATCGTCACGCACTCAATGCAACAAGCGGCCCGCGTCTCTCAACGCACCGCCTTCTTCCATCTCGGCGTGCTGGTCGAGGAAGGTGTGACGGCCGAGATGTTCACTAACCCAAAAGACAAGCGGACGCAGGACTACATTACCGGGCGGTTCGGCTGATTAGATTCCATCCTCATTCGCCAGATCGCGCGCAAGGAGAGCCCATGAATGAGCACACCGTAAAATCCTACGAGGACGAGCTTGCGCTACTCGACAAGAATATCGCGCAGATGGGCGGTCTTGCCGAGCAGTTGCTTGGGCGCTCCTTGGAGGCGCTCGAGCGGCGAGATCCTCAGCTCGCCGAGGAGATTGTCCAGTCGGATCGCGCCATCGACGATTTGCAACGCGAGATCGAAGAGCAAGTCATCTCCATGGTCGCGCGCCGTCAGCCGATGGCGGACGATCTTCGCCATATCATGGGCGCGCTGCGCATCACCACCGACCTTGAGCGCATCGGCGATCTCGCCAAAAACATCGCCAAGCGTTCGCTTGCCATTGCTGAAGAGGTGCACCCGAAGCCGTTGATGACGGGGATGCGTCACATGGTAGAGCTTGCACTGCATCAGCTCAACGAAGTGCTCGACGCCTACAGTGAGCGTGACGCACAGAAGGCACTCACGGTCTGGCGCAACGACGCGCAGATCGATGCAATGTATAACTCGTTGTTCCGCGAACTCTTGACCTACATGATGGAGGATCCGCGCAATATCGGCATCTCAACGCATCTACTTTTCGGCGCCAAGAACATTGAGCGGGTGGGCGACCACACGACCAACATCGCTGAGACCGTCCACTACCTCGTGCACGGATACAACATCGCCGACGAGCGACCAAAGGACGATCAGACCAGTACCACACTCATTTCTGGTAGCTGATCATGCATGGAGGACGCGCAATCGGTATGTCTGCCAAGGTTCTGGTCGTTGAGGACGAAGCTCCGCTCGCAGAAATGCTCCGTTACAATCTGAAAGCGGAAGGCTTCAACGTTGTGCATGCCGAAACGGGCGAGGAAGCACTAATGCTGCTCGATGAGGAGCGCCCCGATCTCGTGGTGCTCGATTGGATGCTGCCCGGCGTGTCAGGAATCGAGCTCTGCCGGCGGCTGCGCTCCAAGTCGGATACTTGCAGTGTTCCGATAATCATGCTGACGGCCCGCGGGGAGGAGAGCGACCGCATACGCGGACTTTCGACTGGGGCCGACGACTACGTCACAAAGCCGTTTTCGCTGCCAGAACTAATGGCGCGGGTAAAGGCAATCTTGCGGCGAAGCGCGCCCCGTCGCATGGCCGAAGTTCTAAAGATTGGCGACATTGAACTCGACCGTGGCGCACACAAAGTGAGCCGCGGACTGCGCCAGGTGCGCCTTGGGCCCACCGAATTCCGCCTGCTGGAGTTCTTGATGGAAAGCTCGGGTCGAGTGATGTCACGCACGCAGCTCCTCGACGGGGTGTGGGGGCGCGATGCCTTTGTCGATGAGCGCACCGTCGACGTGCACATCGGCCGCCTGCGCAAGGCGCTTATCCGCGGCAACGAGCACGATCCAATTCGCACCGTTCGGAGCGCTGGCTATGTGTTTGGGGACTCGACAAGTGTCTAATGTTTCAAAATCTGCTTGTCTTTGAAGGCAAGCGAAGCACGAATGATGTGATGAGTGCGCGTCGTTTTCATGCTGCAACAAGAAAGGCCGGATACCTCAATGAGGCATCCGGCCTTCTCCCCCGCTGCCGTTGTCGGTTGCGACACGGCCAACTGATGATCAATTAAGTTTCCGCAGGCTCCTTGCTTTCGGCAGCATGCGTGACTGCTGTCTGCGCTGGCTCTGCAGCTACGCGCTCGCGACGCCGACTGTTCGGTGGCTGGAATGCGCGACGTGCATGAACTTCACAGTAGGGCAGTCCCGGCACTTTGTTCTTTCCGCAGAAGTGGAATTCCGGGTGTTGTGGGTCACCGATTGGCCAGCGGCACGTGCACTCGGTTAGCGTTTGAATGGATTTGCGCTCCGCAAGCGGGATGACCAATTCTTCGGTTTGCGGCATGTAGGCATCGGTCTCTGCGTTGTAAAGCGCGCGCAAAGCGGGATTACCGATTGTCGCGTAGCGCGACTTGGCCATGCGCTTGGAGGCCATGCGCTGGCGCGGGCGATGGCTCTTCATGCGGGACGTCGTGGCGCGTCCGGAAAGGCCAAGCCTGTGAACCTTGCCGATCACCGCGTTGCGGCTAACGCCACCGACACGTCCGGCAATTTGGCTTGCGCTCAAGCCCTCGGCCCAAAGCTTTTTCAGAAGCTCCACGCGATCATCGGTCCAAGCCATTAATTCGCTCCTGTACACCGGGCGCGCACCTTCGCGGCGCACGCCGATTGACATTCGGCGCAGACAGGGGCTGTACGCGGACGGGCATACGAGATACCGCGAACGCGAATTACCGCCGGCCTGACCGGTTTACGGACGCTGAACTGGATGAGACGCTGAGAGACTGAACCGCACTTCACGCGGGGAAGCGAACGGCTCCGCCCAGTGCGTTCCGGGCTACGCGACGAGAGTGGCGGCTAACGCCAGATCTCGGGGCCCGACAAGGCAAACCTACAACAGCTGGAATTGAGCCTACAAGATCAGAGGGCTGGGTGAGGCACTGTTGTCCGGGATGGGTGGCATATTCGCAACAAGCAACTTCAAGCGCCCATATTTTACCGGCGGAGATGATTTCACGAAATCGCAAATCGCAGTCCCACCAAATATCATACAACCTATCCTGATGAGCGCGGCCAATGGACTTCACTACTGGGCTGAATTGCTCGTGGCCAAGCTATTTGCGTTGCTGGCAGTGCGTTGACAGGGCCTTGGTGCGCGCGTATCACCGACGGCTCGAGGGCCGCCTAGAGGGCGGCTCTTTTTGATTTTTTACGGTTGTTCCGCTGCACAGGGATGGACACCGATGTCCGCTTCCTTGGCGACTTCGCAGCTCAAGACGAAGGCCGCCCCTGCAAACGGCGCGTCGCCGGCCGTTATGGCGACATATGCCCGCCACGATCTCGTTTTTGATCGTGGTGAGGGCGCTTGGCTCATCACTAGCTCGGGCGACCGCTATCTAGATTTGGGCTCAGGGATCGCCGTGAATGTGCTGGGGCATGCGCACCCAAGCCTCGTAGCTGCTCTTACACGACAGGCCGAGAAGCTTTGGCATACGTCGAACCTTTACAGGATCGAAGGTCAAGAACGACTTGCAGAACGACTTGTTGCGACAACTTTTGCCGACAAGGCTTTCTTCTGCAACTCGGGCGCAGAAGCCTGCGAGGCGGCTATCAAAACCGCGCGGCGCTATCACCACGTTTCCGGCCATCCTGAACGCTGGCGCGTTGTTACATTTGAGGGCGCGTTTCACGGCCGTACTCTGGCCACGATTTCTGCCGGCGGTAACGCGAAGCATTTGGAGGGTTTTGGTCCGCCGACCCAGGGATTTGACCATGTCCCCTTCGCGAACCTTGAAGCGGTCGAGCAGGCGATTGGGCCAGAAACTGGTGCAATCATGATTGAGCCCGTTCAAGGCGAGGGTGGCATCAATGTTCCTCCAGCCAACTTCCTGCGCGGCTTGCGCGCCTTGTGCGATCAGCACGGGCTGCTCTTGATCTTCGACGAAGTGCAGTCGGGCATGGGCCGCACCGGCAAGCTCTTCGCGCATGAATGGGCGGGTTTGACGCCCGATCTGATGGCCATCGCCAAAGGGATTGGTGGCGGCTTTCCGCTTGGAGTTCTCCTGGCGACTGAGGAGGCCGCCGGGGGCCTGACGGCCGGTACCCACGGGTCAACCTTCGGCGGCAATCCGCTCGCCACCGCGGTCGGGAACGCCGTTCTCGATGCGGTGCTGGAGCCGGGCTTCCTAGATGCCGTGCAACATAAGGCGCTCCACTTCAAGCAAATGCTTGCTGGCATCGCCGATCAGCACGCGGAAATCGTCGAAGAGGTGCGTGGCCAGGGGCTAATGTTAGGCCTCAAGTTAAAGAATGTGCCAGTTGCTGGAGTCGTCAAGGCGGCCGTCGATGAGAAACTGCTCGTAGTAGGTGCCGCAGACAACGTCGTACGACTGCTTCCTCCTCTCAATATCAAGGACGAGGAGATTACGGCTGCCGGCGAGCGACTATTGCGCGCCCTCGATCGCGCAGCGAGCGCTTCCTCTTGACCCTCGTACCCACCACAGCTGGCCGGAGCGCCATGGCTTTAACAACGGAACTTCCATCCCCGCTAAGGCATTTTATCGATCTCGATGCGCTCGATGCCAAAACGTTGCGTCGTATCGTCGATATGGCGCACGCCATGAAGCGCGCGGGTAAGCGCGTACCGGCAAAAATGAAGCCCGCCGGCATCGATGACGCTGTTCTCGTCATGATCTTCGAGAAGCCGTCAACACGCACGCGTATCTCTTTCGATATCGCCATGCGCCAGCTCGGGGGCCAGACGGTATCACTCAACCATACCGACCTTCAGCTTGGTCGTGGGGAGTCGATTGCCGATACTGCGCGTGTGCTGTCGCGCTACGTCGATGCTATCTTGATCCGCGCTAGTTCGCACTTAACGTTGCTCGAGCTTGCGCGTCATGCGGCGGTTCCTGTGATCAATGGTCTTACAGACAGGAGCCACCCCTGCCAGGTCATTGCCGACATCGTGACGTTCGAGGAGCGCTTGGGCCCCATCAAGGGTCGTGCGATTGCCTGGGTGGGGGACGGAAACAACGTGGCCACCTCATGGATGCACGCTGCCGCACGGTTTGATTTCGAGCTTCGTATCGCGTGCCCCAAGGAGCTTTTTCCAGAGCAAGCAGTAGTCGACTGGGTAGCGCACGAGAAGGGTACCGTGTCTATTGGCAGCGACGCGGCCCAAGCCGTGCGCGGTGCCGACTGCGTCGTGACGGATACTTGGGTGTCAATGGGACAGACCGATGCAGAACGGCGCAAGCGCATCTTGAAGCCCTTTTCCGTGGATGCCAGTCTCATGAGCCAGGCGGCGCCGGACGCAATCTTCATGCACTGCCTTCCAGCCTATCGTGGCCACGAGGTGTCCGCTGAGGTGATCGACGGCCCTCAATCGGTGGTGTTTGACGAGGCCGAAAACCGTCTTCACGCACAGAAAGCCATTCTCGCTTGGTGCTTCGGAGCAGGTTAGATGAGCCATGCCCCCGCCACAGAACAGATCAGGGAAACGCTGCGCGATGACATCGTGCTCCCTTTTCGTACCGAACGCTCAGGTGTTGTTGGACGTGTTGTACGCTTGGGCCCTGCTATCGATAACATTCTTTCCCGCCATAATGCTCCAGAACCTATTTCGCAAACGTTGGGTGAGGCGGTGGCGCTTACAGTCATGCTGGGCACGGCCTTGAAGTTCGAAGGCAAGCTGACCCTGCAAACAAAGACGGACGGCCTGCTTGATTTCCTCGTGGTCAATTTCGAAACGCCCGGGCGGGTGCGCGCCTATGTGCGGTATGACAAGAAGCGTCTTGAGGGAATTAGCAGCAAGGGCGTTACCGTAGATCAAGGTGAGCTCTTAGGGGCCGGCTATCTCGCCATGACCATTGACCCCGGAGACGAGATGGACCGCTATCAGGGTATCGTAGCGCTTGACGGTGAAAGCCTGGGCGAAGCCGCGCTTACCTATTTCCGCCAGTCCGAGCAGCTTCCAACATTTCTTCGTCTGGCAGTGGCTCGGCACTATGAGGCCGGAGAGAGCGGTGAGCCTGGCCAGTGGCGCTGGCGCGCAGGCGGCCTCATGATCCAGAACCTAGCCGGAGACGGTGGTAAGCCGCGCGCGCCAGCCGAAGAAGAGGCCGACGAGCAGCGCCTGCCTGGCGAGGACGACGACAACTGGGAGCGCGCCCGGATTCTCGCTGAGACAGTGGAAGACCACGAGCTGCTCGATCCCACACTCTCGCCGGAAAGGCTACTGTTTCGCCTGTTTCACGAAGAAGGCGTACGCACTCTGCGACTTACACCGGTCGAGGCTTACTGCCGCTGCTCTCGCAAGCGCGTCGAAGGGTTCTTGCGCAGTTTCGGCACGAATGATATTGCCGACATGCGCGAACCGGACGGCAGTGTCAGCGTCACGTGCGAATTTTGTACGGCGACGTATCGTTTCGATCCAGCCGAGCTTAGTTGACTGCGCGCTAGTTCCCACCGGTCGATTTGAGATAGCCGATGATCTTTTGGCGCTCCTCCTCAGAGGCGATGCCGCCATACGGCTTCATGGCGTTACCGAGGATGAGCGCTTCAGGGTTCGCGATAAAACTATCGAGGTTCTTTTCGTCCCACACAATGCCGGACTGTCGGATTGCGGGAGAGGGGTCGTAGCCGCTGACTGTTCCGGCCTTTTTTCCAACGATACCATAAAGGCTCGGGCCCAGACGATGATCGCCCTCCCTGATCGAATGGCAGGTGCGGCAAGCGTTGTTAAACGAAATTTGGCCAGCGTCGTTAGACGCCTGCGCGTGAGCGGTCGCCAACGTGGCGAACAAAGCACTTGTTGCGAAGCTTGAACGCAGTAGCGATGGGACGCGCATCGGCAGACTCCTTATTTCGGAACACGCATTTGCTACCAGTGGACGACGCGAAATTCTCAGAAGGACTTCCCAAAAAGGCAATGGTATGCTGACAAAATTCGAAGCGCTACTACCGCGCGCTACAATTTTAGTTCGCTTTGTTCTCGGCCCAATCAGCGAGACGGGACAGAAAACGCGAGCAATTTGCAATCTGGTCTTTAGTGATCCATTCATCGGCCGTATGCGCTTGGGCGATGTCGCCGGGACCGATGACGACCGACGGCGACCCAGCGTCTTGAAACAGGCCCGCTTCGGTCGCATACGAAACGGCATGGGTTTGGTTTTGGCCGGCCAGATTGAGGGCGAGTGCGACGGCCTCCGAGTTGGCGCCGGCCGCGAACGGCGGCACCTGGTTGGCGATAGCAATGTTGATAAACGCTTCTGGCGCGACACGTTGCAGCTCCGGCAAGCATTCCTGAGCGACGAACGTCCGTACGCGCTGATCTATGGTATTGGCATCGACGCCGGGCAGAGCGCGCAAGTCAAAATCGACGCTGCAGGAGACAGGAACAATGTTCGTGGCCGTACCGCCGTTAATGCGGACGACCTGTAATGTTGCGTAGGCTGGGTCGAAGCGCTCGTCGCGCGGCGTGACCATGAGCTCTCTTTCGATAAGGCGCAGCTCTTGGAGTAGGGCACCAGCGGCCGTGATAGCATTGGCACCCAGGTGCGCCATGCTGGAGTGGGCGGCGCGGCCCTCTATATCCACGTGCCAGCGCACCGGCCCCTTGTGGGCGTCGACGACGCTCATTGACGTTGGTTCGCCGACGATCACAACGCGTGGCTTGTTCAGGCTCTTGCCGAATTCAGAGATCATAGGGCGCACACCAAGACACCCAATCTCTTCGTCGTAGGAGAACGCGATGTGGATGGGGATTTTGAGTTGTCTGCGTTGAAAATCAGGCACTGCGGCCAGTGCGCAAGCTAGGAAGCCCTTCATGTCGCAGGTGCCGCGCCCATAGAGCCGCCCGTCGCGTTCCGCAAGCACAAACGGATCGCTGGTCCAATTCTGCCCCTCGACTGGAACTACGTCGGTATGACCCGAAAGCGCTACGCCTGGTACGTTGGCTGGACCAACGGTGGCAAAAAGGTTGGCTTTGGTTCCCTCTGGATTGACTACGAGCTGGCTAGCGACGCCGCGCTGAGCCAGATAGTCTTCTACAAAGCGCACAAGCGACATGTTGCTCTTGTGGCTGGTAGTGTCGAAGCTGACGAGCCGCGCTAGCAGTTCGGTTGCGGAGTAGCTGGGCCCTTTCATTTGCACCCTCGGCCATTGGCAATTGCGGATGCCACTAGTTTACGCTCCGCACAGCAAAGGGGCAGTCGAGCGAGAAAGCCGGAATGGCGACATCGAATAGCGCGCCATCTTTGGCCTCCATCTGATAGCTGCCAACCATAATGCCAGACGGCGTAGCTAGCGGGCAGCCCGAGGTGTAACTAAAAGATCCGCCAGGTACGATGACGGGCTGCTCGCCTACGACACCCGGCCCGCGCACCTCTTCAGTATTTCCCATCGCATCAGTGATCTGCCACACGCGCGAACGCAGCTGCACGGTCTGCTCGGTCTCATTCGTGATCTCGATGGTGTAGGCCCAAAAAAACTCGCCGTCCTCCGGGGCCGATTGATCTTCGAGATACTGTGGAGTGACGCTGATGCGGATGCCGCGGGTCACAGCTTCATACATGCCGGCATGGTCCCTTGCGGTATCGAAGAAAGTGATGCGGGCGGATTGTATTCGGCCCACTGACCCGGTCAATGTCGCACATTTGGTAAACTTGTTCAGCCTTTAGCGGTGGCTTGAAGCCCGATTTCCAGGTCCGTGGCGAGATCCTCGAATGCTTCAAGTCCGACCGATAGGCGTAACATGCCGTCGCTAATGCCGAGCTCGGCACGGGCTTCGGGGCCAATGCGGTAGTGTGTGGTGGTTGCTGGGTGCGTCAGTAGGCTCTTGGCATCACCAAGGTTATTGGACAGCTTGATCAGCTGCAAAGCGTTCTGAAACTTGAAGGCGGCAGCTTTTCCGCCGGTTAATTCAAACGTCACGATCTGCCCCCCGCCCGTCATCTGCCGGCGCGCGACGTCGGCTTGCGGGTGGTCGGATCGACCACAATAGAGCACGCGCTTCACGCCGGGAAGCGCGACGAGATGATCGGCGACTTTTGTAGCCGTAGCCACCTGCGCTTGGATGCGGACTGGCATTGTCTCCAACCCCTTCAGCATGACCCATGCGTTAAACGGGCTCATGGTGGGCCCAGTCTGACGTAAGTACTCTTGCAAATGATTGGTCACATAGTCGGCACTGCCGAGCACTGCGCCGCCTAAGCACCGCCCCTGGCCGTCAATGTGCTTCGTGGCCGAATAGATGACCACGTCCGCACCGTGCTCGAGCGGACGCTGAAGCATCGGCGTGGCAAATACGTTGTCAACGGTGACGAGGGCACCGGCGTCCTTGGCGAGCCGCGAGACCAGTGCAATATCGACGAGTTCCAGCGTTGGGTTCGCTGGAGTTTCGAAGAATAACATCTTGGTATTTGGACGAACAGCTCTCTGCCAGGCCTCCAAGTCTCGCCCGTCGACCAAAGTGGAGGCAATGCCGTATCGCGGGCACAATGTTTCCACGATATATCGGCAGGCGCCGAACAAGGCGCGCGCTGACACGATGTGATCGCCTGCCTTAAGGTAGGACAGTAGGGCGGCGTTCACCGCTGCCATGCCGGTCGCCGTCGCGCGCGCTTCCTCCGCGCCTTCTAGTAAGCGGACACGCTCCTCAAACATTGCGACTGTGGGATTGGCGAACCGGCTATACTGGTAGCCGGGGTCCTCATTCTTGAAACGCGCCTCCGCCTGCTCAGCGCAATCATAGACAAAGCCCTGCGTAAGATAGAGCGCTTCGGAGGTCTCGCCGAATTGCGAGCGTTGGGTGCCGCCGTGCACGAGTTTTGTCTGTGGTGCCCAGCCCGCGGAGTTGGCTGTTTGATCTTTTTTGCTCGCCATACGCACTCCTTAGGGGCGCATTGCCCATCAAAAATCCCGGCTCGCCAGGCGCCGCTCTTCGCAAAAGCCGACGCAGGAGAATCCGGGGTGCGCTCGGCCTTTTTAGCGACTTATTTAACGTGGCGGCAAGCCGGCCGGCCAAATGACCACGAGGATGGGTCGGGGATTACCCTCGCAGGGTGCTTGGCGTCAAGGGCTGGTTGCTCTAGAGCGGCGGAGGCGCGTCTGTCAGGGAAGTGCGGGAGCGCGAAGGGATTGGAGTCGATGGCAAAGCCTCAGGCGAAACTGGCAAAAACGGCACGGCATCTGGCACGGACAGGTATCCTGCCCTCACAGGCGATTGATCGCCTTATCGATGCCGGCAAGATACAGCTTGCCGAACCGCTTCTGCCAAATCAACTGCAGCCTGCAAGCCTCGACTTACGCCTTGGCACTATAGCCTACCGGGTGCGCGCAAGCTTTCTTCCTGGGCCTGATGAAAAGATCTCTGCAAAGCTCAACGATTTGCAGGTCCACACTATTAGTTTGTCTCAGGGGGCCGTGCTTGAGACCGGGTGTGTCTATGTTGTGCCGCTCTTAGAAAGCCTTGCCCTTGCCGACGATGTGTCGGCTGCCACCAATCCAAAGAGTTCCACCGGGCGGCTGGATGTCTTTACACGCGTAATTGCCGATGGAGTTTCCACCTTCGACCAGATTCCGGCTGGGTACAACGGCCCCTTATTTGCCGAGATTTGCCCGCAAACGTTTCCCGTCGTTGTGCGCAAGGGATCCCGATTGTCCCAGATCCGCTTTCGTGCCGGTGGCAGCGGAGAGGCGAATGTTGCCGACGACATCGCACTGTCCGTCGACTTGATTGGCAACAAAGATGGCCTCGTAGGCTACCGCGCTAAGCGTCACACGGGTCTCGTTGACGTCGACATTGTCGCCAACCGCCCCGTGCTTGACTACTGGGAGCCGATCCACGTGCGCGCTAAAAAGCGCCTCATCCTAGACCCGGACGAGTTCTACATTCTAGCCTCCAAGGAGGCCGTGCACGTGCCGCCCTCGCAGGCCGCCGAGATGGTGCCATTCAATCCGTTGGTCGGTGAATTTCGCGTGCACTATGCAGGCTTTTTTGATCCGGGCTTTGGTCACCGGGAAGCCGGCGGTGAAGGCTCCAAGGCGGTTCTCGAGGTGCGTTCTCATAAGGTCCCGTTCATCTTGGAAGATGGCCAAATTATTGGCCGCCTCATCTACGAAGAACTGACCGAACCGCCTCAGATGTTGTATGGCCGCGATCTTTCTTCGCACTATCAAGCTCAGGGCTTGAAGCTTTCCAAGCACTTCAAGTAACACTACGTTGCAGCGCTTGACCCGCGCCTGCCGTCCAGTCTCAAATCCAATTCCTCGACTTAAGCTGCCTTGCGCACCTGTTGTTCTTGGCAATTATGCCCTCTCTATTAGTGACGCTTGTGCGGGCTCTCCATGACAATCCCCCAGATTCTGCTAATTCTCGTCTTAGTGGTTACGCTCGCGCTCTTCATCTGGGGTCGCTGGCGCCACGATGTCGTGGCCGTCCTCGCGCTCGTCGCGTCACTTCTTCTCGGCCTCGTGGATCCTAAACATGCCTTTTACGGCTTCAGCGATCATGCCGTCGTCACTGTAGCGCTTGTTTTGATCTTAAGCGCTGCGATCCGCGCGTCAGGGATATTGCAACGTCTGATTCGGCACCTGGAGCCGATCCTGCAACGGCCCAATCTGCAGGTCTTTGTCTTCGTTGCGCTGGTGACAGTGATGTCAGGGTTTATGAATAACGTGGGCGCGATCGCGATTCTAATGCCCGTTGCCATCAGTTTTGCAGAGAAGGCGGGCCGCTCGCCGGCAACGCTGTTGATGCCGCTGTCGTTTGGCTCTCTGTTGGGTGGTCTCACAACTCTTATAGGCACCCCGCCAAACCTGCTCATTTCCTCTGTGCGGCAGGACATTGTCGGTGAGCCCTTCTCAATGTTCGATTTCACACCGGTTGGCGTTGGAGTAGCACTCGTCGGAATTGCCTATTTGACGTTTGCGTGGCGGCTGCTTCCCGAAGATCGCCGTGGTGCGCCGGCACCCGAAAAGCGTTTCCAAATCGAGGATTACTTGACGGAGGCGCGTATTACGGCGGAGTCGTCTCTCGTCGACAAAACGGTTCGTGACTTAGAGAAGATGGGAGAAGACGACATCACGGTCGTATCGATCATCCGTCCCAACGATCGGCGACTGGCACCGGCAGGCTGGACCAAGCTGCGCGAGGACGACGTACTCCTACTTGAAGCAGACTCGACCATTCTTAAGAGCGTTGTTGACGAGGCAAAGCTGGATCTCATCGGTGAGGAAAGCATCGATCCTGCCCTCGTTCGATCTGAGCAAGTCGGGATCGTTGAAGCAGTTATCACAAGGGGATCGCCTCTTATCGGGCGCTCTCCGAAAGGCGTACTTCTGCATAGCTATGGCGTCAATCTGTTGGCGTTGAGCCGCCAAGGGCGCCGGTCCACCGCGCGCCTTGCCCGCCAGCGCCTTCGCGAAGGTGACGTCGTTGTGCTCCAGGGCGATTTGGAGCAGATGCCCAGGACGTTGCAGGAACTCGGTGCGCTGCCGCTCGCAGAAAGAAATGTCAAACTTGGCCAGCCAGCGCAAGTCGCACTCCCTGTCGGGGTGATGGCTGGCGCGGTCATACTAACCTCTACGGGCGTTCTGCCTGTGGCCATCGCATTCCTCGTGGCCGTCGCAGTGCTTGCCGTTTTTCAGGTAATGCGACTAAGCGACATGTATCAAGCCATCGACGGCTCGATCATCGTGCTTATGGCGGCGCTCATTCCCGTTACCGAGGCCATGAAAACGACAGGGCTCGCGGAAGTCATCGCTGCGTCAATCGCTACTGCAGGTGCCAGTCTTCCGCCCATCGCCATGCTCGCCCTTGTGTTTGTGGCAACTATGCTCATCACGCCCATTCTCAATAATGCCGCAACCGTCCTGCTAATGGGGCCTATCGCTGCCGGCTTCGCGATGAAGCTGGGGCTCAACATCGATTCATTTCTAATGGCAGTTGCAATAGCGGCCTCATGCGAGTTCCTCACGCCCTTCGGGCATCAGTCTAACATGCTGGTGATGGGACCGGGCGGATATCGCTTTGGCGATTATGCACGCCTTGGCGTGCCGCTCTCGATTATCGTTGCCATCGTTGCAATACCACTCATCGCGTTCGTGTGGCCGATCACACCGTAGTACGGGCGCGATTGTTGTGCGCAAAATATCTGGTCGCTTAGGAGTAAGAGATGCAACTGAACAGAATTTCAGTACTTGCTGTGATAGCCGCGATTGCTTTGGTTTCAGTGGCGCGTGCTGAAGACGAGCATCGCGAACTTGATGCACACGCGCACGGCCACGGCACGCTCAATATCGTCCTCGAGGGCAAACGTGTTTCGATGGATCTGGAGGCCCCGGGCATGGACCTCGTTGGTTTTGAGTACCAGGCGCAGACCGAAGAGCAGAAGGCCGCAATTAAGCGTGTAAAGAATCGGCTCGCGAGGCCTCTTGCCTTGTTCAAGCTTCCCGCGTCTGCGGGCTGCTCCGCTTCGAATGTGAAGGTTGAACTTGAGGGTGGTGATGACCGCGACGACGGCGGTAAAGATAACGCCGATGCACACGACGATGAAGATGACGGGAGCGCCGGCCACACGGAATTTCACGTAACTTACGTGTTGGACTGCGCCAGCCCCGCCCATCTCACGTCGATCACGTTCGACTACTTCAAGTCGTTTGCCGGTGCCGAAGAGCTGACAGTCAACGTTGTTTCGGCCAAGGCCCAGAATACCTATGAGGTCAGCCGTCAAAAGCCTACGCTTGATCTTGGCGGCATAATGTAATGGCGCAGCCTCCGCCACGTAGCACGGGCGAAGCCAAGCCCGCGGGAGGGACATCCGATATCATCACGATGTCGGATGTCCGTTTTTGTTGGCCAGGCCCCCATTCGTTCTTGATGGCGATTGATGAATTTGTCCTTCCAGCGCGCCAACGCGTACTGCTGACGGGACCGTCGGGGGCAGGCAAGTCGACATTCTTGAGCCTGTTATGTGGGATCGTCGCACCTCTGTCGGGGCGCCTTGAGGTCTTGGGCACGGACACGGCGACGCTGTCGAACGCGATGCGCGATCATTTCCGCGCCGAGCACTTTGGCATCATCTTTCAAATGTTCAATCTGCTGCCCTATGGCTCCGTCATCGACAACGTGCTTCTACCCTTGAGTTTTGCGAGAAAGCGCCGCGAACGCGCCAGCCAGAATGGATCCGTTGAAGAAGAGGCTGGGCGGTTGCTGGCTAGCCTCGGTCTTGAAGCCGGAGACCTTTACGGCATGTCGACAGCTAATCTAAGCGTCGGCCAGCAGCAGCGCGTGGCAGCCGCGCGAGCGCTTATAGGTCGTCCGGAGATCATTGTGGCCGACGAGCCGACGTCTTCGCTAGACCGTAATCGCCAGGACGCGTTTCTCGATCTCCTCTTTGCAGAAGCCAATGCTGCGGGCGCTTCGGTGATTATGGTCAGCCACGAGGAGGCGCTGGGCTGCCATTTCGATCGCGTACTGCGGTTGGATGATGTCGCCGTGACGACCAGGAGTACGGCGGTATGATTGTTCCTCGGTTGGCCCTGCAGTCCTTGCGCAATCGCGCGCTAACAGCATCGCTGACAGTGCTGGCGATCGCAGTTAGCGTGATGCTGCTCTTAGGCGTTGAAAAAGTGCGAACAGGTGCGCGCCAGAGCTTCGCCAACACGATCTCCGGCACGGACTTGATCGTCGGCGCGCGTAGTGGCGGCATTCAGCTCTTGCTCTACTCCGTTTTTCGCATAGGCAACGCCACCAACAATATCACCTGGAAGAGCTTGCAGGATATTGCCAAGCAGCCTGACGTTGCCTGGATTGTTCCATTGTCATTAGGTGACAGCCATCGCGGCTTTCGTGTCCTCGGAACGACTCCTGACTATTTCAAGCACTACAAGTATCGTGAGGGCCAGCCTCTCACCTTTGCTGCTGGCAAACCATTTGCCGACCTGTTCGACGCTGTGATCGGCGCCGACGTTGCGGAGACGCTGGGCTACAAGGTCGGAGATCCCATCATTGTCGCTCACGGGACCGGTTCGATCTCGTTCGTGGAACACGAAGACAAACCGTTTCGCGTTTTTGGCATCTTGGAAAAGACCGGGACGCCAATCGACCGAACGGTTCATGTCAGCCTTGAGGCTATCGAGGCGATTCACGTGGACTGGAAACAAGGCATCCCCATGCCCGGTGAGACGGTGTCGGCGGAAGACGTGCGTGCGATGTCGCTCAAGCCGAAGGCGGTCACGGCAGCGCTGATCGGTCTGAAATCGAAGATTGCAACCTTCAGGCTGCAAAGAATGATCAACGAATATCGCCAAGAGCCGCTATCCGCGATCATCCCTGGCTTGACTCTTCAAGAGCTTTGGCAACTCGTGGGGACGGCTGAAACAGCGCTATCTGTTGTCTCCGCTATGGTTGTCGCCACGGCGCTGCTCGGCATGGTGACAATGATCCTGACCACGCTGAACGAACGCCGGCGCGAGATGGCGATCTTGAGATCAGTGGGTGCGCGCCCGGGGACGATTTTAGGCCTGCTCGCTACCGAGGCGGGGCTGCTGACGCTT
>Ga0209013_10000732_pt1 | contig 29859 bp, 25 predicted proteins | sample Cruoilmetagenom2_FD_187291 | JGI IMG/M metagenome (GOLD analysis project Ga0209013, IMG submission 187291) | Oil polluted marine microbial communities from Coal Oil Point, Santa Barbara, California, USA - Sample 2 (SPAdes) (version 2) | ecosystem: Environmental > Aquatic > Marine > Oil seeps ...
CTGGAGCAGCCACAGAACTTGAAAAACTAGTACTTCCCGGTGAAGATTTTAAGGCACCTTGTACAGGAAGCAAAATATTACCTATTTTGATACTATCACCAGGCTCAATATCAAACTGTAGCATAACAGTGGCATCCACTAGTGCACCGCCTTCTTTCTGATATGTTTCTGCCGCCAATGCCGGATCAGTTTCCATATTACCATAGAAAGGAAAATCCCCTTCTAAACCTCTTACCTGAACAAGTCGAGTCTTTCCATTTTTTGGAAAATAACACATGGAAGAGAAATTGATCTCCCTCGCATTTGCACCACCTAAAGAATCAATGATACCTTGAACCCGTTCATTAGGCAAATGCCTACTGTCTATAATAAAATCAGCTCCCATTAGAGATTTAGACTGTAATTCAATATTTACTTTGAGGTTTTCGTTAAATGATTGAATGGAAACAACCGCTATTATTCCCAATAGAATGGAAGCCATGAACAGAGATAACTTTTTATAACTGGCTCTGGTATCCCTCCAAGCCATTTTTAAAATCCATTTATAATTTTGGTTCGTTTTTTTCATTTCTTTTATCACACAATTAAAGATTACTTTAATTATTCACAATTTTACCACCTTGCAGTCTAAGAATACGCTGATTTTTTTTGGCCAACTCCATATCGTGTGTGACAATAACAAGAGTTGTTCCGAGCTCTTTATTCAACTCGAAAAGCAATTGTACAATTTTTTCACTTGTTTCGGCATCCAGATTCCCAGTAGGTTCATCGGCAAATAATATGGAAGGTTTATTTGAAAAAGCTCTGGCCAAGGCAACTCTTTGTTGCTCTCCTCCAGATAGTTGTGACGGATAATGATCAAAACGATCAGCTAGCCCAACCTTATCCAGTAATTCCATTCCTATTTTACTTGGGTTTTTCATACCCTGTAATTCCATAGGAACACTTACGTTTTCCAGGGCGGTTAAGGTAGGGAGCAATTGAAAATCCTGAAAGATAAAACCAACCTCATTATTTCTCATTATAGCACGTTGATCCTCATTTAAGGCGTTTAAGTGGGTACCACACAATTCAATAGTTCCTTGATCTGTTTGATCTAGACCTGCACAAAGTCCAAGTAATGTTGTTTTACCACTTCCTGATGGCCCTACAATCGCGAAAGTTTCTCCTGCCTCAATGGAAAATGAAATATCATCTAAAACTTTGAGTTTTTTAGATCCACTATCGTAAGTTTTTCCCAAATGATGGACATTTAATATATTTGCCATAATTGTTTTTAAAAATAGTCTTATTAAAAATCGATTAAGATAAGGAAAATGACAATAATGAAATATCTATAAGCCATATGAAAATGTTAAAATTTTGTTATTTATGTTTGTTAATATTGGTTACTTCTTGTGTTGAGAAAAATACAAAAGAAGTAAATAAAGTTGGTTCTGAAGATGCTGTGTCAATAAAACCAACTATAGTGAAGGCAGATAAAAAGACCATTTTATTTTTTGGAAACAGCCTGACGGCAGGAATGGGATTGGATCCTGATGAAGCTTTTCCGGCACTTATTCAGAAAAAAATTGATTCTCTGAATTTTAATTATACCGTTATTAACTCTGGATTGAGTGGAGAAACAACTGCCAGTGGCAAAAACAGGTTGGAATGGGTACTGAAACAAAAAGTTGATATTTTTATTTTAGAATTAGGGGCGAATGATGGTCTACGAGGCATACCGTTGGATGAAACCAGGAAAAACCTCCAAATAATTATTGATACTGTACAATTAAATAACAAATCTATTCGAATAATTTTGGCGGGCATGATGATTCCTCCTAATATGGGGGTTGAATACACAAAGGAGTTTCAGAATATTTTCCCTACGCTTGCTAAAAAAAATGACATAGAGCTCATTCCGTTTATATTGGACAAGGTCGCAGGAAATCCAGATTTGAATCAAAAAGATGGTATTCACCCAACGGCAGAAGGACATAAAATTGTTGCTGAGAACGTGTGGGTTGTTCTGGAAGATCTAATAAAACTTTGAATAATTTATCATGAACTGAAGCCTCATTTTGTTTTCATCGGATAAAAAAATTGCTCACATTTTTAAAACAAATAGTAAGGCTAAAAATTAAAATTTCTGTAGCTTATTCATATTTAATGATTATATTTAACATCTCATTTAACCGTTAAACAATAATTAATTTCTATCATGTAAATGATTAGAACGGAAATCGATAATCAAATCTCCAAAATTTTAAATACTGAAGTATTTAAAAAGTCAAAAATTTTATCAAAATTTTTAAGTTTTATTGTCCATGAAACGTTGCAAGGTAATGAGCATAGTTTAAAGGAATATGTTATTGCCACAGATGTACTGAAAAAAAATTCCGATTTTGATCCACAAACAGATGCCATTGTTCGTATTCATGCTCATAGGTTAAGACAAAAATTACAGAATTATTATATTACTAAGGGTAAATTAGACAATATTGTTGTTACTATACCAAAAGGACGCTACGTTCCTGATTTCAATAGAAAAATCGAAACTGTTGCAGTAAATAATATTAAAAAACAGGTACTTGAGCACAAGATCATTTCAAAACCTGTATTAGCGGTCTTGCCCTTTGAAAAAATTCAAAATAATAAACGAGTTGAAATTTTGTGCTCAGTATTGGATCATGAAATTGGAGTAAACCTCTCCAGATTTTCTGATATTGATGTAATAGCTAGTAATTCAATGCATTCTGCATGGGAAACCAATAGAAGTATTAAGGATATTATTTCACAGTTTGGATTGGATTATATGATTACTGGTAGTTGTTTTTTAAATGGAATTGGTGTAAAAGTAAACATAGAACTTAATGATGTACAAAACGATCATGTTGTATGGGCCGATTCATTTTTTATAGATGATATTCAAAACAAGGATTTGATACATTATAAAAATATTATTCAAAAGGTTATTGCGATGACTGGTGGTCATTTTGGCGTGGTTTATCGCGAAGTGTTGAATTCTCATATTCCTTCGGAACTTAGTCATTTGTATGCAGTTTATTTGCATCAACGCTATCATCGAAAGTTTACAGAAGAAGCTTTTATTCAAGCCATGGATGCAATAGATAAAGGACTTGAGAAGAATCCAAAAAACGCACTTCTTTTGGCCTTCAAAGGTGAATTATTACTAAATATGATTGTCATTGTTGTTGAACCAGAGGTTGACTATTTGAGTTTAGGAACTCAATTTGTTGAAAAAAGTATTGATCTAGATCAAAATTGCCAGCATGCGTATCAGGTGTTAGCATGGTCCAACATACTTCATCATAACAAAAAGGAATTTAATCGATCAATAAATAAAATGCTCTCGATTAATCCAAACGATGCTATGTATTCTGGATCTGCCGGATTAGGTTTTATTTGCATTGGTGAATATGAAAAAGGTATAAATTTAATGTCTGATGCTATAGACCTTAATCCGTATTATCCTTGGCAGTTAAATCTTGGATATTGTTTATATTTTCTTGCTATGAAGGAATTTGATGAAGCCTATTATTGGGCAAAGATGATAAATCGAAATGGGTTAAAATATGATATCCTTTTGAGAGCATCAACTCTAGGTTTACTAAATAGAAAAGAAGAGGCGGATAAAAGTATAAAAGAATTAAATTTAATAGTCCCAAACTTTTCAAATAGCGCCAGAAGAATTGTCAATGTATTTATTTTGGATAAAAAATTGCAGGAAACTATCATCAATGGCCTTGTTCTTGCGGGAGTAGAGATACCAAATTAGTTTGTATTACTTCTAGTATTTTATGCAAAACAAACTTTATCCAACCATCAAATTTATCTTTCCTACAACCACTAAGAAGCATATTTTTATTTAACCGTTAAATGGCAGTTCTAAAACCTATGTACTATATTTCTTGCTAATTTTAACAAACCAAGCGTGGATATTGTATGGAATTAATGGTAAGACCGTAAAAACAGTTTCAATGTAATATGATATTGATCAAATCTTAATCTTTTGAAGGATATTTCAACAATATTTACTACGAATTAATTTAGTCAATGGATTCAATATTTAATGATAGAATGTTCAAAATGCTTTTGGCAAAAGCTGGTATTAATTTAACAAGCAAAAATGAACGATATTGGAGAATGATTGCAGCTGTGATCCTTTGTTGGCTACCTTTAGCCGTTCTTACTCTTATCGAAGGTGATTTTTGGACAGGCAATATCCAAACTTCATTTATTACTAGTTTTGACACTCAAATTAGGATTCTGGTATCGTTACCAATATTTATTCTTGCTGAAAATCAAGTTAGTGTTCGGTTGAGCACAATTATGGGGCAGTTTAAGAATTCCGGTATCATTGAAAAAGAACAACATGATTTATTTGATAATATTGTTAAGAAAAACAGTAAATTTTTAAGCTCTTTTTGGATGAGTTTTACTGTTTTTTGTTTTTGCTATTTACAAGTGTTTTTGCTTATGTTTTATGAAAGTGAGAACACTTTTTTACTTACATGGCAAATAAAACATATTAATGGTGAGTTGCTGCTTAGTAATGCCGGTTGGTGGAGTACTTTGATCAGCCGCCCAATTGTTCTATTCGTTTTTTACCGATGGTTTATAGCAATTATTACCTGGGGGATTTTGTTAAGGAAAATATCGAAACTTGAACTTAATCTCTTTCCAATGCATCCTGATCTGGTTGGAGGTCTTGGATTTTTGGGATATGCAATTCGCTATTTTTCACCAATTACCTTTGCTATTTCTGCAACAGTTGCAGCAAATTTGATCGATTTGATTATAATTGAAAACATATCATTATCGGAATTAAGATTTCCAGTGTTAGGATTCTTCCTATTTATTAATGTTCTATTGACCTATCCACTTCTTTGGTTTACCAGGAAATTGATTGATGCGAGAGAAAGAAGCGTTTTTGAGAATGATGATTTTGCAAATGGAATGCTTAGAGAGTTCAGGGGAACATTAACAAATGGTTATTATAATGTTTCTCAGGATGATTTACAATCTGTAAAATATTCATCTGTATCTGACCTTAGTTCCATCATGAATAATGCTCTTAATATGAAATTTGTGCCACTTACCATAAAAGATCTAATACCATTGTGGGCATCAATTGTTATCCCATTGCTGTTCGTGATTTCTTTTGAAATCCCATTAGATAAGTTAATTAAAGATATATTGTCACTTATGTTTTAATAAATGGATAAAAGTTAGAACAAAAATGGAGACTACATGTGCTCAATCAATTGAAAAATAATGAAAGTTAAAATAAAAATTATTAAACCATATAATATTTTTATTTGTAAAATAAATTAACCGTTAAAAGAACTTTTGCAGTTATAAAAATTAATATAATGCTTAATTTTAAATTATGAAAAGAATAATCAGTTTTATATGCATATTCCTGATTGGCCATATGCTTTATTCACAAGTTTTGATCGCTTTATTGTTAGGTGATAAATTAAACACCGGTAAAATTGAATTTGGACTTGATGGAGGCGTTAGTTATTCATATATTGGAAATATGGATGCTAACAGATGGGATCGAAATTGGAATCTGGGTTTTTATTTCGATATACGGATGAAGAACCAATGGTATCTTAGCACAGGAGTTTTGGTGAAATCTACTCTTGGAATTGATGAATTAACTGAAAAGGATTTGGAGTTTTTAGAAGCAACAACCTATGATTATGATGGAAAGTATAGTCAGAAAATTAGTTATTTCATCGTACCGGCCCTGGCTAAATATAAATTTGACAACCACTTGTATGCTGAAATTGGACCACAATTCGGATTAATGCATAAGGCCAACATTGAATTTGATTCTGATGTTGATGGAATAGATATAAATGGAAAGGAAGATAATAAGGATCAGATAAAGAGAATTGATATGGGATTGACGGCCGGAGTAGGATACAGACTTTTAAAGGGATTGGGTTGGACAATAGGCCTTAGATATTATTATGGTTTTATTGATGTTTATAAAGACAGGTCAGGAACCAAAAATAAAGCGTTGTTTCTAAGAGTAAATGTTCCAATTGGTCTGAGTCAAGAAAAAAAGGATGAAATAAAGAATATGAAAGAAACAAAGAAAGAAAAAAAGAAAAATCAAAAGGAAGCGAAGAAAGAGGAAAAGGAAAAAGAAAAGGAAAAGGAAAAGGAAAATAGTTCAAAATAATAGTAAAAAAGAGTATAAACGATATTAATATGATCAAAATTAAAAAAGAAATGAGAACCCTAAAATTAACAAGCAATCGTTCATTATTTATATTAGGAATGTTAGCATTAATGCTCCTATTAGTAAGTTTCATGTGGATTGACCTAGAACCAAAAAATAGAAATGAGAATAAACTTTCGTTAACCAATATCGAGGATACGAATGGAGAGAAAACGAACAAAAAGAATGTAAATATTGACCCTAAAGCAACGGATATTCTTCAGGGCTCTATGGATTACCTTAGCAGCTTAAATGAATTCAGCGTGAAAGTACAGAATACATTGGAGGATCTAAACGAGATTGGTCACAGAGTTGATTACGAAATATCAACTAGTGTAATTGTACAGCGACCTAACAAATTATTTTCGGAATACCATAATATTAAATACAATCAAAAGTTTTATTATAACGGTAAGACGCTAACTCAATATAACCCGAATGAAAAGGTGTATGCAATGGAAAAAGCGCCGGGGACGATTGAAGAAATGCTTCACTTTGCGCGTGATACATATGGTATTACCGCACCAACATCAGATTTAATCTATAATAATGCATTTGCACTATTAATGTATAATGTAAATTATGCAACTGTGATAGGCAAGGAAATGATACGCGATGTGATGTGTTATCATTTATTATTCAGTAAACCTGGAGTAGATTTCCAAATATGGATTGCGGATAAGGGTGATCCATTACCATATAAATATGTGGTAACTGATACAGCTACTCCAGAATTATTGGGTTTCACTTCGTATATGAGAAATTGGAATACATCTCCAAAAGTAAATCAGAATATATTTGAATTTAAAACACCAAAAGGAACAAAAAAGATTCCTTTTATAAAAGTTAATTAAGATGATACAACTAAACAACAACATTAATAAGAATACAAAGATGAAAACATTCTTGAACGTTAACAATAGAGTAATTGGTATTGCCACCTTCTTCCTCTTTTTTATGATTACTGATTATATTCAAGCCCAGGCTGGTCATATGCATCGGGCAACAAGACGAAGAACAGCAGTCGTTGTATCCTCGGCAACTCACTCAAAAGACCAGCAAGCAGCTGCTGCACAACAGGCTCAAGCTCCTGCTCCAGCACCGGCTCCTGTACCCGCAAGTGTAGCCCGGTTGCCATTAGGGACCATAGTACAGAAGCTTCCTGGAGGTTGTGTTTCGCTATCAGCTGGTGATACTGAGTATTACCAATGTGGTGCTGATTATTATCGTGTGGCTTATCAGGAAAATAACCTGGTTTATGTGACAACAGACCCTCCAAAATAAGATGTACGTCTTCAAAATTTAGAGGACATGTGTCTGGTTTAAAAATAGTAATGTGTTTTACAACCCATTAATTAAAATAATTAAACAAGTTGTATATTTGATATCGTTAAAATTGTATTATATTAAAATAACATCTTGAATAGAAAAGTAATATATATTATTCTTTTTTTTATTGCCGTAATTATACCTGGTAAAAAGGTTCTAGCACAAAAAACGGATACAATTGTTCATATCAATGGAAATGTACTCACCGGGGAATTAAAGAAACTCGTTTATGGTGTTGTTACCTGGAAAATGGATGGCATGGGAACGATAAGCTTGGAAGAGGTTAAAGTGAACACCATGATTTCAAAAAAGCAATTTGAGATAAAAATGAAAAATGGTGATAGCTATTTTGGTTCATTTGCCGCTTCAGATAAAAATCGAAAAGTAAATATTATTAGTAAGGATCTAATAAGATTGGTGGATATTGAGAGTATTGTTGAAGCTTATCCGATCAAAAAGAGTTTTTGGATGAGAACCAGCGGAAGTTTTAGCCTTGGTGTCAATTATTCAAAAGGTAGTAATGTAACTACTCTGGCTTTCTCAGGAAATATGTCATACAGGAAAGAGAAAAGTTATATAACCCTTACTTGGGATGATAACAACACCTACCAGGAAGACTCCTTAAGTTCAAGTAAATATGATATTATTCTATCTTGGGAACGGTTATTGAAAAATGATTGGTCAACCCTTGTGTCTTTCGGACTAAGTCAAAACTCTGAATTGGGAACCAAACTAATGAAAGGTTTGAATTTAATGGGAACCAGGAATATCGCTTATAATAATTGGAATAGACTATATGCGGGAGCCGGTTTAAATCTTGTTCAGGAAACTCCATATGATGGTTCAGGTAACACCAATGACCTCGCTGGAGTGATCATATTATATTGGAAGGTTTATAAATATACAACCCCAAAAGTATGGATTGACGCAAATATTGCTTTTTTACCATATATAACCGATAGTAGAAATAGGGTAACCTTTAACCTAAATCCACAGGTTAGTATCTTAAGTAATAATTTTAAAATTGGTCTTAATTTTTATTATAACTTTGATAGTAATCCTCCATCTCAAACATCCAATGATGACTATGGATTAAATTTGCAATTTACATACGCGTTTCACTAATATTGAAAATTTCTTAAACCAACTATCTACGAGGCGTGGTACTGTGTTAAGTAGTATGAATAGCAACAGAGATTAATTTTATTATTCCTCTATCAACAAGTTCCTGAATTTAACCGTTAAATTATGTTGTATCCGTTAATTTCCAAAGGAAACTCAAAAAAATTTAATAATTTTATTATATGAAATCTGATTAGAACATTTCTCATCTGATCAATTCTATTATTAATTTATATAAACATTAATCAAATTTAAAAAATTATGAAAAAAATCACACTTTTTATGGTAACCTTATTTTTTGTTTCAATAGGGTATTCTCAATCATATGATGATGAAGTTGCACTTATCCAGTCCATATATGGAATGGAAAAAAAGGAATTTGTATCTGAATTTGTTGAATTTACTGATGAACAATCAACAGAATTTTGGTCTATTTACGATGAATATGAAGTGAAACGTAAAGAAATTGGTAAGAAAAGATTTGAATTAATCTGGAATTATGTAAGTGATTACGGTCAAATCAAAGCTGAAGATGCTGATATGTTTATGAAAGAAGCAATACCATTACGTAAAAATGCAGACCAACTGGTTGACAAGTACTATGAAAAATTTAAACACAAATTAGATCCGGTTGTTGCAATACAATTCTATCAGATTGAAGTTTATATATCTGATATGATTCGGTCGGAATTAATGGAAGAATTATTTATTACAAAAGAGGAATAGTTGAAACCTAATCTTTAATCTTATTTTTAAAAATCTCATTTAATTAAAATTAAATGAGATTTTGTATTTAAACAATTATATTAAAACTATGGTATTGTAATAATTAACATGATTAACAACAATGAGTGATAATATTAACCCTATGTATCTCTTTATATAAGGGTTGCAAAATTTAACGGTTAAATTACATTGAATCAGGAAGTTTACAAAGGAAATTCAATAAGATTTTATAATTTTATAATGTGAAATTTAACTTAGTTCAATCGGAAATCTAAATAAGAACAGAAATGAAAAAAAATCAATTAACAATTGTATGGATAATGGCAGTTTTGCTACTTGCATCCTGCAATACAGCTGAAACAAAAACAGACAAAACAAAATCAGGGTCTCCTGACCGCACTATTTTACCATTGAAGGAACCCACACCTCCAAAGTACACGGAATTAAGTTACAAAGACGTAACACCACCACCACGCTTTGAAGTAAAAGCTCCCAAGGATGCACCAAACGTGGTAATTGTTCTTATTGACGATCTCGGTTTTGCAGGTACCAGTAAATTTGGTGGACCTGTGAGTACACCTACTTTTGATAAAATGACTACCGAAGGTGTTTATTATAATAATTTTCATACAACTGCGGTATGCTCTCCTACACGTGCAGCCATAAAAAGTGGTCGCAACCACCATGTAAATAATATGGGTGGTATAATTGAAACAGGTACAGCTTATCCTGGAAATACTGGACAAATTCCAATGGATGTTACACCAGTGGCAGAAATGCTACGATTGAATGGTTACAGCACCGCTGCATTTGGTAAATGGCATGAATTGGCAGCTTGGGAAGCTAGCATATCAGGAGCACTTGACAGATGGCCAACGCACCAGGGATTTGATAAATTCTATGGTTTTCTCGGTGGAGAAACCAACCAATGGGCACCCTATATCTACGATGGTACTCATCCGGTTGAACTACCTGAAGATAAGGATTATCACTTCCTCTCAGATATGACAGATCAAACAGTCAACTGGATAAAATACCAGAAAGCATTGACTCCTGAAAAGCCTTTCTTTGTGTATTACGCTCCTGGTGCTGTGCATGCACCACATCATGTTCCTAAAAAATATATTGATAAACATAAAGGTCAATTCGAACAAGGTTGGGATAAAATGCGTGAGGAGATATTAGCACGTCAAATTGCAGCTGGTATAGTTCCAAAAGGCACAAAACTAGCTGATAAACCTTCAGCAATAAAAGACTGGGAAAACTTGAGCGACAAAGAAAAAACCTTATTCAAGCATCAGGCTGAGGTATTTGCCGGATTTATAGATATGATGGATCATGAAGTAGGCCGTGTGGTTGATGCTATCGAAGCTATCGGGCAGATGGATAATACCTTGATCTTCTTTGTTTATGGTGATAACGGAACTAGTGCAGAAGGTGGATTTAATGGTATGTTCAGTGAGATGACCTACTTTAATGGAGTGCAAGAAAAGGTAGAAGACATGCTTACGAAAATGGATAAATGGGGTGGTCCCGAAACCTATCCGCATATGGCTGCAGGTTGGGCGGTAATGTTCGACACACCTTATAAATGGACCAAGCAAATGGCTAATGATTTTGGAGGAACCAAAGTGGGAATGACAGTTCACTGGCCAAAAGGAATTAAAGCAAAGGGTGAACTGCGCACCCAATTTCATCATGTAATCGATGTAGCTCCTACCATTTTAGAAGCAGCCGGTTTACCGGAACCAACTGAGGTTAATGGAGTAGAACAAATTCCGATGAATGGTACAAGTATGCTCTATACCTTTGATGGTGAAGAAGCAGCCGATCAACACACACAACAATATTTTGAAATGTTTGGTAACAGGGCAATGTATAAGGATGGTTGGTTGGCCAGAACCATACATAAGGCACCATGGGAACATAAACCAAGGCGTGGATTAACCGAAGACATTTGGGAATTATACAATACTGAGAATGATTTTAGTTTGATAAACGATCTTTCAAAAGAGCATCCTGAAAAACTGGAAGAATTGCAGGACTTATTTATGGTTGAAGCAGAAAAATACCAGGTATTACCTATTGATGATCGTACGGTAGAACGCATTAATGCGGCAATAGCTGGAAGACCTGATTTAATGGCAGGTCGTACATCGCTTACGCTCTCAGAAGGGATGGTTGGTATGACAGAGAATGTATTTATCAATATCAAGAACAAATCGAAAACCATTACTGCTGAAGTCGATGTACCTAAAGATGGAGGTAACGGTACCATAATTGCTCAAGGAGGGCGTTTCGGAGGTTGGTCGCTTTATGTAAAAGATGGCAAACCAGCATACGACTACAACTTTTTAGGAATGCAACGATTTACTGTTGCTTCATCCCAAAAACTACCAGAAGGGAAGTCAACAATTAAGTTTGATTTTGCTTATGATGGTGGCGGATTGGCCAAAGGTGGTACCGGAACCATTTATATTAATGGTGAAAAAGTTGGAGAAGGTCGTATAGATCACACTCAGCCAATGATATTCTCAGCCGATGAAACTGCTGACGTAGGTATTGACCTGGCAACTCCGGTTGTTGAAATTATAGGCTCTGAAAAAGAGTCAAAATTTACTGGTCACATTCCAAAAGTTACTGTGGAGGTGAAAGAGAAGTGAAAATAAGCAAATGACCTATTTATAGTAGTAATGAAAATAAAAACTAAAATAGCTGAAGAACTTAAATCATTTTTTTGGATTTCATTATACTTCCTTATCTGGTTTGGAGCTTTGATGCTAATTAAAATATTTTTGTTGGAAGAATATAAGATTGAATTTTATGGAGTTTCCGTGGTGATAGTTGGGGCTCTTGTTGTAGCTAAGTCTGTGCTTATTCTTGAAAATGTACCATTATCAGGAAGGAAGCCCCAAATAGCATTTTATGTTATACTAAAAAGAACTTTGCTTTATTTGGGAGGAGTTTTTATAGTACTAATTCTTGAGAAATCCTTTGAAGGACAACATGAATACGGAAGTTTTATCAATGCCTTCAAAAATCTGTTAAATGATGCTAATATGTACCATATCTGGGTGAATATCATTTGTGTTTTTGGAGCATTATTCTTCTATAATTTCGGATCTTTTTTAAACAAACAACTTGGTAATGGAGGTATAATGGACATGTTATCTTCTCCTTATCCGGAGGCGAATAAAATAAAATCGTGACAACCATAATTATTGAAAACTGATAAATATATTAATACTTGATAAAAATGAAAATACTATTATTTATAATGTTCACCGCGGTTAGTGTTACATCTTTTGCACAGATAGATCGCAACCAACTTTCTCTCGATATCAGCAAAGCTGATGCTGCAAACCAGAAGCAACTGGAGGTTTTTTTATGGAAACGTGTGGCTGTTGCCACAGTTGAAGGGAATAAGAAGCTTACAACAACAGCCGATCTAAAATTCAATGATAAGGGTGAGATTGAAGTTAATATAACGGATACTGATACTAATGTAAAACAGAAATTTGGGATCAGAGGTAGAATCCAGGAGGATGTGGCTGAAGATAAATTGGAGTATATACAAGGTGCACAAAAACTTGCCATTGCATATACGTATATGTCAAAAGGTCAATTAATTGATTTTTTTGACAAAGCCAAGATCACTGAAAAAAATGGTGTTATCCAAGCAACAGCGGGTGATGTTTTTATAGAAGGAGATAGTTTGACCGTTTTTGTTGAGTCAGCAACAAAATTATTTACTCAAAAGAAGTTTTCAAGTCTTCTGGGAAAAGATAAAGATCCTATTAGCGGTGAGATAAAATACGAAAAATTTAAATCGGGAATAAGTCATGCATCGGGATCGGTTCTTAACTTGCCTGCAAAAAAAATAGTGATCAATGCCAAAAATCAGGATTATTCAAAACGTATAGAATAACTTTTAATGGATCTTATAATACTAGTTTATATAGGGATATAGATACAAAACAAATATTATATAAATATTTAATTTATAAGTAATAATTCAATTAACAAAACAATAAAATAATTTCTACCATGAATAATAAATATTTTACTCTGGCTACATTAATATTATTATTAATTAACACCTATTTTGTATATGGTCAATCAGAAGAATATTACCCCAAGGGTGATCCTGATGAATGGAATGTAGAATTAACGCCATTTCTGTGGTTGCCGGCGATAAGTGGAGAATTACGCTCAGAACAACTTTCACAAGACTTTGACATACCTGCAGTTGACCTGATCAGTAATCTTAAAATGGCTTTCATGATCACTGCCGAGGTTTCCAAAGGTAAGTTCTTTGCAGCACCAACATGGGTCTATACTAAACTGGGAGCGGATAATGTTTTATGGTCTGACGGAGAAAATGATTTGGAAATAAAACCTGATATGAAAATGAATATATTGGAGCTTATTGCAGGAGCTCGTTTCAGGGTAAACAAATATTTTATAATCGATCCTTTTGCAGGTTTTCGTTACTCCAACTACAATATATACGGTTCAATAGAGGGGTTAAATACGCATTCATTTGATGAGGATGTTGATTACTGGGACCCTGTAATTGGAGTACAAATGAGTTATTATCCTCACCCAAGAGTGCCAATCCAGTTGAAAACAGATATTGGTGGTTTTGGTGCAGGTTCTCAGTTCTCCTGGACAGTATCCATAAATAGTGGATATACTATTTCCCCATCAATAGATCTGATTGCAGGCTTTGCTGCCTATGGTGCGGATTATGAAAAGGAAATTGTTATGAATAATTCTATTGGATTAGATATGACCATGTATGGATTTGATCTAGGAATGAAATATCATATTCCAAAAAGAAACAAGAATAAATCTGTATTTAAAAATAAGGAATAATTGGGGTTATCAGTTCTTGTATTAATAAAAAATCAGCTGTATACGAAATTGAGAATAGTTTAAAGGATCATATTAAAAATAAAATATATTGAAAACAAAAAATCCTTGAAACTTTTGTTTTACATGGGACAATAAAATATGTAAGGTTTTTCTTTAGAGAAGGAATTCATTATACCCGATCTAAATAATAATCATACATATTCTTAATTGTTATTTTTTTCTAAATTTGGTAATTAAAATACTAGTAATGAACAGAAAAATTTTATTTATATTTTTATGTACTTTTATTAATTTCTCCTTTCTTTTCGCTCAAAAGGAAATTGATCATGTAGTCCAGCATTCCTTAAAGATTTATGATTCTGTTCCTGAAGAACATAAAAGCAAGAAGAAGATACTTCCCATGGCTCTTCCGGTTACAGATCCTGCTATTGGTTATGGTTTGATTGGAGGATTAGTTTATTTTTTTCCAAAGGATCAAAAAACAAATAAATCAGATATTGCCGGTATTGCAGGAGGAATTACTTCTAATGGTACTTGGTTTGGAGGTGCAGGTTATGCCGGATATTGGAAACAAGATAGGTTGAGGTACACAGGATTTATTGGGTACGGAGAGATTAACTTGGATTATTATGGTTTTGGTGGTGAGCCAATTGAATTTAGTCAACAGGCATTTGTTTTTTTACAACAATTAATGTTTAGGATATCTGATAGTGATTATTTTATCGGTGGAAATTTACGTTTTTCTAAGATTCAAATACCAATTGAAATTGAAGATATAGTGGATGACGAGCTCGATATTTGGAATAATGGTTTTACGATTATTTCTGAATATGACAACCTGAATAATTCTTTTTCTCCTACAGCTGGCAAGAAATTACATCTCAGTTATAACCAAAATTTAGAAATTTTGGGTAGTCAATCAAATTGGGGTAGATTATTTTTCTATTCTCATTTCTATTTTCCGGTGAATGAGAAGTGGGTTCCTGCATTACGAATTGAGTCGAATTTGGCAACAGGGAAACCTCCGTTCTACGCTTATCCTTATGTTAAATTAAGAGGGATTCCCGCTCTTAGGTACCAAGCAGAATTTACCATTTTAGCCGAGACACAACAGTTATACAATATAAGACCAAGATGGGGAGTTGTTGGTTTTGCCGGAATAGGGGCTGCCATTAGCAGTGTAGATGAAACTATAACAAATCAATTTGTTTGGAATGTTGGTGGAGGTGCTCGTTATTTACTATTAAAAGATCTGGGAATAAAAGCCGGTATGGATATTGCTCGCGGACCTGAAGACTGGGCCTTCTATATAAGTTTGGGCTCTGCCTGGTAATATTTTTACGGTTTTATGGAAAGCTCTCATATTCGCATGCATAAACATTTTGACTTTCCTTTTTATATAATTCGATTAGTATTTTTGAGACCAAATTAACTCTAAACCCTTGTGAGATATTGATTCTCAGCACTATCTTCTCTTAATTTTATCAAGCCATGAATTTCGTCAGTCATTTTAAACGTATATGTCTTAGCATATCCAAACCAATGTTAAAGTGCAAAATATGCAATACCTACCTAACTACTCAATTGTATTATAACTAACAACAAGCCCAAAAAAGAAATGGGAAAATTCCGTAACAGCAGCACTAGAGAAAAAGAAGGGGGGTCGGTTTTTAAACACATATTTGATTACTGGGGTACCTTTTTTTCATTATTTGTATAAAGCTTCAGCATCCCATATGATTCAAAACAATAATTATCAACCTCCTCATATCCTAGCCAAACTATTTAGCTTAATGGCATATAACTTCTCTAGAATAATAATTGCGCATTTTGTTAAATAGCTTTGGAACGAATGAAATTTTATTTATTTTTTAATGCCTTGTGCAAGGATTACTTTTGTTAGCAATTGTTATTCCTTCAACGGTATAGTTGATATATTACCATCTCGTTTAGCCCTGTAATGGGGCGATAGTATCTCTATTCCTTTTTCGTTAAATACATCTTGAATATGCTGGTGGAGATTTGAATATATAACCGCCTGTTTAACCGGGTTATTAATGAAAGCGTTCAACTGATAAGACACGTAAAAGTCGTCTAAGCTAGTTTGTAATACAAAGGGCTTTGGGGTTTTTAAAATCATTTTTGTTTTAAGTGCAGCTTCAATCAAGGCTTCATGCACATTATTCCAGGGGACATCGTAGCCAATTGTTAGTGTAGTATGTATAATTAATCCTTCTGCTTTAGACAATACCGTAAAGTTTGTAGTGTTTCCCGTTAGAATAGAAGAACTTGGAATTGTAACTATTTCGTTTTTTATAGTTTTTATTCGGGTTACAAGCAAAGTTTTTTCTAATACATCTCCAGATATTCCACCAATTTTAATTCGATCTCCAATTTTAAAAGGACGCATATAAGTAATAACCAATCCTGCCATAATATTTGCAATTACAGAAGAAGATCCTAAAGAAATAAGTAATCCCACAAATACAGAAACTCCTCTAAATATATTGGAATCGGAACCTGGCAGATAGGGGAAAATAAGTACAAACATAAAGGTGTAAAGAATGAATCTTACGATGTTATAAGTTGGCATAGCCCAATCAGCATGAAATCCTGACAATTTTAACTTTTCATTGTTAATTTCGGAGAAAATGTATTTCACAAAATGTATAAAATACTTCATAACTAAATAGATGGCCATAATACTAAATAAATTGGGGAGGTATGCCCAAATAGATATGAAAATGCTTCGAAACGGTGACCAAATCAGTTTAATTAATGTAGTAGACCATCCACGGGTAAAAGGAAAAACACTTAAAACTAAAGGGATTGCTATGTACAGAATAATGGCAATAACAAACCATTTAAAAACTTTTAACACAAAAAGCAGTGCTCTATATTCCTGATTCACCGATAAAAATGTATAATCTTTAAAGGATAAGTCCTTTAACCACTTCTTCTTCTTCGAATCACTAACTTCTTGAGCTTTTATATAACCTTTCCCAACAAGCCAAATCAGAAGCCATGCTCCAGCTAAAATAAGGATGATATAGCCTATTCTTTTTAATACTTTAGACAAGCTGTAATTTGCTTCTGCATTTAGGATAGAATTTTTAATTATTTTGGTATAATTTTCAGCTAAGTCTTCTTGGGAACTTTTTACCCAGATGGCATCTGCCTCAGAGATTCCCATTATAAGGGTTTCACCATATACAATACCAACAAAATTAATTGAGACAAATGGTTTTATAGAATCTATCTGAAGGAAGTCGTCTTTGTAAAGAGCCTTAATTCTGCGCGAAATATTGTTTGCTCTTTCTTGTGGAGTAGACTCTCCAATCTTTACGTAAATATCAAAGAGGGTATCACGCAGAGGTCCTTGAACAGGATATCCTGTTGTAAATACTCTTAGCGAATCAATTTTATAATTTTCCTCAGAAAATTGCTGGTTTTGACTAATTGACTTTTTGGGAGCTTCAAAAGTGTTAATCTTTTTTTCTATTTCAACTTTCTGAAGTGAATCGACAAGGATTTTTTTCTCAATCTCGTCTAATCTGTTATAGTATAATTGTATGTCTGTCTGGGTTAAGGTATCGTATTTAGAAATTGTTTGAGCGTCTATTGGGTGTACTTGAAAAGAGATCAGGAAAACCAGACAGAGAATTTTATTAGGAGCATTCATATTATTAAATTTTATAAATCAGCTATTGAATTTAGATTGGATTTTTCTATATCTTTTCAATAATTATCAAAAGAAAGCCCAGCGCCGTAAATACAACTGAGCTTCAATTATCTAATTGTTCAACTAGTTTTCTAGCAATGACTGTGTCATATATGATTTTTAGTTATCCTTTTGCTAGAATCCTTTACGATCATAAGCACCAAATAGCGTTGTATCTAAGCCCTTTCTGTCAAATAATCCTTTCAGCGCAATATTTCCAATCTGAGGCCCCTCTTCTGTCATGGTTACCCACATCATGTGATCAACATTACCTGGGCCATCATGATGGAATGAAGCTCCGGCAGGCCCCATAGTAATATATTCATGACCATTGATATTATCATAATCATAATAATGCAGATGTCCTCCAAACATGGTAAATTTTCGGTCTTCAAGCATCTTCTGGATGGATTTAAAGCTCTCTGATGGATTTTCCCAACATGGCTCATGCATAAATAAAAATGTCCAACGGACGTCTCTATTTTTGTCAAGCGTTTCTTTTATCCAGTTCATTTGCTTTTCAGGAAACTCCACTGGTTGTCCAAGCGCTGCTATAACAGCCTCGCTTGTCATAAATTCTTCAAGCATTTTTTTAGCTGCTTCCGGATCTTCTACCTGTAGTCTGTTATAAATCTTTATACCTTCCTTAATCTCTTCCGGCGGCGCTGGTCTTGAGTCATCCTCGCTATTGAGGACTATAAACAATACGTCTTGATATACGAAATAATAATAGTCAATTCCAAACCTTTCAAGCCAAACCTCTTTTGTTAGAGGCGTACTTACATCATGATTACCCATAGTATGGAAAAAGGGCATTTGTAGTTTACCAGTAATAGAATCGGCCTCTTCCCACATAGAAATAAGTTCCTCCCTATTTTCAGGATATCCTTCAATTAGATCTCCTACATTAATTACAAATTCTGGTTGTAAAAGATTAATTTGATCCATGGCCAATGCAAAGGTTCCTACCGCATTTGCTCCACCGGTCCTATCGCCAATTATAGCAAACTGGAAATCATCTGGATTATTTCTAAAATTCTCAGATGACCAGGGTTTGGAATTCGGGAATACAGATTGATCATATTCAAATACAGATGCATTTTCATTAACCACTTTGTTTGCTGATTGATTACATGCTGATATTATTATGACTAATACTGTGATTAGTGTCAAGGGATGGTAAAAGAAATTTAGTGTTTTCATAATTAATGTTTATTAGGGTTATCATATAAGTCACTCAAAGGATTATTAATGATTAAGATTGAAGTTATTTTGGTTTAGGATCTGAAGAGAATTTCAAGAATCCTCTGTAAGATCCAATGAATATACTGTTGTTGGGGCCAAAAGTATACGTTGCCCAAATATTATTGAATACTTTCTGATCATAATTTTTTAAACCCAAAGAAAACGATTTCATCAGGAATGAAATATTATCATTGAATACCCCTTTGTCAAATTCAGGCCTTAAGTAAAAAACTTTCCTTCCCGTGTTATAATCTATTGCCATCAATTGCCAATCGTTATGCCCGTCGTCAGATTCTTCCTGTCTATTATAAACATAAATAACACCTGTTTCAGTAGACATTTTAGGTGTAGCAGTTTTACCGTCAATATGTTCCGCTGGCCAATTCTCCATCCTGTCAAATTTTCCGGATTGTTCATTGTAATCAAAGCGGTTTATTCCACCAGGAGTATCATTAAAGTCAAATGGGTCAATATAGTTCGATGTATTACCAATAAACAAACTGTTCTTATATGCCACCACAGAGTTTTCACAAGCACTGCTGTCTTTTACAAATAATTTGTGCCGACCGACGAGGTGACCATCTTTCTGTGCATAGATGTTCAGGTTAATTTGCAGAGAATCATTATCTGCAATAATAACAAACCGATCATCCATCAATGTCGGTGTTGTACCACTACCGTCATTTAACTGTCCTTTTTTTTGGGTCCCGTCATTTGGGTAGATCTGATCTCCTGTTTCATTGAAGGTTATTTGCCAATTGGAATCCATTTCTATTTTCTTATTTTCATCGTTAAATTTAAATTTATACAATGCAATATTTGAAACAATATATACACCGTCGGGTCCAATCGAAAAAGAATTCTGTATCTCTTCCCGGGTTTCCGGTTCTATCATAAAAAATTCCCTGAATTCTTTTCTGTACTCAACATCAGACATCCCTTCTCTATAAAACTCTACATCTTCAAGATGCTCGTATTTCTTTCCGAAAAAATGCTCAATCTTTCTCAATAATCCAAATTCACCAATATAGAATGAATAGGTTTTCGGGCACAATACTTTTTCAACAAAGTCTCCTTTTTTGAAATTCTTTAAATCGATGACTCCTATTACACCCATTTTCGAAGTATACCAGATATTGCCTTGTGCATCGGGCATTACCGCTGTTAATTTGTTACGTCCCTCCTTGGCAGATATCCCTTCAATAAAAAGATCTCCTTTTTCAATTTCTTCCAGTATATCATAAGATACAACCCTGTTTCTATCGAACCTTTTGTTTTTAATAGGTATATAAAAAATACTGTATTCAGGTCCGGGAATAATCACCTCATTTTCTTTTGATAGGAAGAAGTAGGCCCCTCCAGACGTATTTCTGAATAAAGCCATACGTGCCTTTTTACTGGCTAGCTCCATAGCCTTATGTCCTCGACCGGGAATTTTAATGGCGTCAAGAATTTTAATCTTATCACGTATATCGATCAGAAGTAAGGTAGTGTTGGTTCTTCCAAAGGATAAAGTCACCATGGTGAATTCATCAACAAAGGCAAAAGAAGGGCACATGCCGGAGAATTCTTCTCCCTTTTCTTTAACCTGAAAATATTGAACAGTCGCATTTTCGGGAACCGGACCTTGCAAGTTGCTAATATCGGAAGCGTATGAATCTTCATGCATAGCGCTCGGCAGACCTTCTTTCATATAAGGATGCTTCCATTTGTTCAAAGGAGCAAGTGCATCAGGATATACAACTTTACCCTTATTGTATTCAATCCAACTGGGTTACCACTCCGCCTCAACTTTTACATATTTGGATTCTGCCTGAAAGTCTGTCTCTACAATTTCAAATGGTACACAATACTGACTATATAATGTGCTCACCTGAATCAATATTAAAACTGTGAAAATAAATAAGGTTTGTTTTTTCATCATCTTATATTTATGCTATCATCGTTTTTCAAATATAAATTTAGACCTTTTTAAAGGTTATTCTAGATTATCAGTTAATGATATTCTTAATTTCCTCTTTAGCAGCTTCCAAATCAATACTAAACTGATCGTTTGCATGTAAGCTCGCAACTGTTACAGCCCCCATCATACGGCCTGATACAACATCACTGTACCAGTGAACATTGCATACATTTCGGCTAATTCCAAACTCTTCTCCTCGTTTAAAAATCTCATCTGCCTGTTTAGGAAATACTTCAGCTATTATCAATGACCAGGCCCATCCAATGGCAGTATGACCTGAAGGATATGATCCGTCTCCACGCAACAATTCTTCTTCTTTTGGTGTACAGATAGGTTTATTGTTTACCATAAATGGTCGTTGACGCTGATAATGAATTTTAGCTGTGTAGGTTGACAAACCGGCATCGGCCACAGTCCTGCGCAATATCATATACAAGTTTGGTGTGTCTTGTTCACTTATTTTAATATCCAATATGATATTGAATGCTTCAATGGCCTCGGGGAAGCCTAAATGGGCATCAGCTGTTGCCTGTTTTCTTCTGGATTCATCAGTAGATGAAACATATTTGGTGGCAACGTCTACATCCAGGGCATAAGCCACTGAACCTTCCTCCGGTGGTGGTGGCACCAATTTCAGACTATTAGGTAATTCATCTTCAGAAAGATAGCCCTGAAGAATGCCCTCATGGACTTCAGGAACATTAAGAGACAAAGAGGTTACTTCTTTCTGACTGGTACAAGCCAGAATAAAAAGAAATAAGATTGAAAGGATACTAAGCTTTTTCATGATAGTTATATATTAATTATTATAGTTTAATGAGATATACCTGCTTGTGGGGCACGATCGTAACCACCAAACATTGATGGATCCAGACCCATGCGGTCAAAAATTCCTTTTAATGCAATATTTCCGTATTCCGGACCATCATCTTTCATGGTTACCCACATCATATGATCCACATTACCAGGACCATCATAAACAAAGGCGGCACCAGCCGAACCAAGGGTAATATATTCATGTCCGTTGATTAAATCGTAATCGTAATAATGAGTATGCCCGGCAAAAAAGGTAAAATCCCTGTCTTGTAACATTTCATCCATTTCTTTAAAGCTGTCGGAAGGATTGTCCCATACGGGTTCGTGCATGAACAGGAATGTCCAGCGGACATCTTTGTTTTCTTCAAGTGCATTTTTAAGCCATGCCCGCTGGATTTCTGGAAATTCGACTTTAGCATGATGCCCAAAAGCTTCCTGTGCTTCAGGTGTTTTCATCCACTCAATGATAAAGGCCATAGCTTTCTGAGGATCTTCTTTTTTAAGCTTATTGTATGTGCTAATATCTTCTTCCATATTTTCCGGCATTGGTCTTTCGGCGTCTTCAGTATCTAAGACAATAAAAAGTACATCATTATACTTGAAAGAATAATACTGAGGCCCTCGTCTTTCGGTCCATGCTTTTCTCGTGAGAGGCATGTTAATGTCATGGTTCCCACGTACAAAGAAAAAAGGCATTTCCAGTTCATTAACAATGGCTTCAAATTCTTCCCATTGTTCATCCATTTCTTCCTGAACTGTTGTATAACCTTCCACATAATCTCCAACGCTCATTACAAATTCAGGTTGTAATAAATTAAGCTGGTCTATGGCTTTTTCATAGGTTCCCATTGGATTTGCGCCACCACCCCGATCTCCCAGTATTGCAAACTGAAAGTTCTCAGGATTGTTTTTAAAATCTTTAGCAGTCCAGGGCATGGCATCAGTAATTGTAGACTGATCATAAGAGAAGACCTTTTTCTCTTTTACGACTTTCTGGCTGGTTTGATTGCAACCAGCCAAAACAGCAAAGGCTATTACAATTACTAGGACTAGCGAAAAAACGATACATAAATTCTTGCTACTTGATTTCATTCTTGTGTATTTTTGTTATAAATCATGTTATTTCACATTTTATTATTCAGCACCTCCTTGATTTCTGGAAATTCGTAAATCCCGTTTATTAATGCTTCGCGAGGTTCATACATACGTATCGTGTAATTCCATCCTTCGCTGACAGGAATGCAGTTCACACGTCCATCTTCACAACCCCCGAAATTGATGGTTATAGAACCATCTTCGTTGGGTTTTGCAGTCACATTGTTGAAACTGTATGTCTTCATCTCGTTTTCCGGAATGAAACCTTTTTCATCATAAACAATTATTGACCAGAACGCATCTACAGGAACATCCTTGGCAGTGACCGAATAAGGTGTGCCATCATTCTTCTCAACAGTTCCAGAAAAAGCTATCGTATTTTGATTGGGTAAACCACCCCAGCCAGCCGCTGAAAAAATCAAGAAATTAACAGGATCAACCTGCTCGGGAGTACCAAATGCTCCATCATTAGTAACGCCTAGTGCAGCAAGCGAATTTAAGGCCACTCTTGCAACCTCTAATTGCTCCAGATCCCAGTTGGGTAAATCCAAAGGGGCATTTCCACCACCTTCTATCTTAATTGCATCTTGCAAGAGATTGGCTTTCTTAATGTCTTCGGCGTCATTCGCGTCCATAAAGGTTCGAATGATAATATACACATATTTGGTCCCAAATACTTCCTGAGTTAGTTCGTATTTTCCGGGTGTGGTTACGGCAACGCTGAAATGATCCTGATTAATAATTTGCAGGCTTTGGTAGCGACCATTGGTTTCAGGCATCGTGATGCTTGCCGGTTTGCTCAAATCGAAGACTACAGAAGAATAAAGTGCATCGCGATTCATTCGGATAACCTTTTGCATATCAATGGGTGTGGGCGTTCTCAAATGAAACATTTTTCCGAATCCATCGGCAAGGTCATACATTTTTTGAATGGCAATGTCGGTCTCGGCACGGGCTACAGTTTTGACAGTAACAGGAGTCGTTTCCTGGGAACTAAGGATTGCCGGAAAAATGAAAAGTATGGCGATTAGGGACTTAGTCCACTTTTTATAATTAAATAGATTCTTCATAAATATATTTTTGGTTTTTAATTTTATTTTATCTCTGAATATTTTTATTCGTTTTAATTATTTACTTTAACCAAAGGTGGATTAATCCACTCACCCGAAAGCGCCTCTTCTTTTGGACCATAAAGGCGCAACACACAGTAGAAAGGTCCATCAGGTGCAGGGAGCCAATTGTTTACCAGCTCTTTTCCTGGTGAGTCTTTTTGAACATACAGGATTAAAGAACCATCCTCTCCAAAAACAAAATCATCAGGTGAATTCGAGTTGAGCAAATATCTGTTTAGCGGGTTATTAATAAACAACTGTGTTGCACCATCGTACATGCTCAACGACCAAAAAGAGCTTACAGGAGGGAGCTCGTCTTTTTGAAAGCTTAGGGTATATTTGTTGCTTGTAGCACTAAAAGGGATACCGGGTGCTTCCATCAAGTAGGCTGGGTAAATGGCTTCTGATCCTGTGTTGCCATAAAGGCCCGTTAATGCAGCAACAGCACGCAAAACATAAAAGTCATCCAGTTTGTAATTCTCTTTGGCGCTTTCTGTTAAAAAATCGCGCGTTCCAAAAATTTTAGCACTCGCTAAAGGGTCTTGTGAAATTGCGGTTTTAAAATCTTCTATCTCTTGTAATCCTTCTACAACACCTTCATTAATTGCTTTTTGCGTTTCTTTATCAAAACTATTTATATCAAAGCCATCTTCAGTACCTAAACCAAGCCTGGCCATTCTGTTTCTTAATTCTAGTTCAGTTTCATCGGGAGTTATGAGATTGAGCATGTAGTTTAAGTAGGTTAACATCGCAGTGGTAAGTTCATCGCCATCATGCCATTCCATTACATTCTCATTTCTATCAGTAACAATAGATTTATTTCCTAAAAAACTGTTTAAACTTTGCACTGTATAAGCGTCCTGAATGGCTTGTACATTTTCCAGATCGTTGTCATCCATTAGTTGGGTGCGAACTGCAACAAAAAATAAGTCCGTCTCGCAATAAATTATTTCATTAATTCCTTTAGGTTTTTCTCCTTTCCAACCTTCGCTGGCAATTAAGTAATTTCCGGCCATGTTACCAGTTGTTAAAGTACCGATGTAAGCAAAATTGTGGGTATACAAATCAATGAGTTGAAAATGGTAAAACCTTTCGGGTTCCATTTCAGGCACCGAAATTACTTGTGGCTCATCTCGAAGATCCATCCAAAACATACAATATGGTGTATCGGAATTTGGGGTTACTACGGCCTTATCTTCGGGGGTAAATAAGCGGGCATCACAACTTTTTTGATTGATTGGGGCTTTGTAATCAGGTGATTGCTCATTTAATGTATAGTTATACATTGTTTTGTAGTTCATTACCAAAGGGAAGCCATATACATAGGCCTCTTTAGCAACGGATTTTGCTTCATCTGGAGTAAGATCTTTTTTTTGGTCGCAAGCTAAGAAGGCAAACAAAATGGAAAAGGAAATTAAATAATAGATTGGTTTTTTCATCAGCTCATTTATAAGTTATATTTTATGTTTTAATTGCTACAATGTTTCCGGTTAGCGCTAATGCCCCATACTTCCGGCAACTGGGGCCCGATCGTATGCGCCAAACATTGATGGATCCAGACCCATGCGATCAAAGATACCTTTGAGTGCGATTCCTGCTATTTCAGGACCCTTATTAGTCATGGTTACCCAGGTCAGCATATCAACATTACCAGGTCCATCGGCAACAATAGTTGCGCCGGCAGAAGCTAGAGTGATGTATTCGTGTCCATTAATAAGGTCATAGTCGTAGTAATGTGTGTGCCCGGCAAAAAAGGTGAAATTACGATCCTGAATTGCTGCGTCTATCTTTTTAAAGCTCTCTGATGGATTGTTCCAAACAGGCTGGTGAAGGAATAAGACGGTCCAGCGCACATCTTTATTCTCGTCAAGGACCTTTTTGAGCCATTCAATTTGTTGCACGGGAAATTCGATCTTGGGGGGTTCTTCGGCAACTATCTCCTGAACTCGAGGCATGAGATTCACTTTTGCCGCAAATGCTTTCGCCTCCTCAGGATCTTTATTATTCAGATCATTATAAGTGGTTAGGTCGGCTTCCAACTCGGGAGCATGTGACTCCTCAGCACCTTCTGTATCAAGCGCGATAAACAACACATTTTTGTACTTGAAATAGTAGTATTCGGGACCTCGTCGTTCCTTCCAGGCCACTCGAGTAATCGGTGTGTTAATATCATGATTGCCTCGTACAAAGAAAAATGGCATTTGGAGGTTTGAAGCAATGTCGTCGAACTCATCCCATTGAGCATTCATCACTTCAGGACTTGCTGTATAACCCTCAATATAATCGCCAACGCTCATTACGAACTCTGGTTGCAACAGGTTGAGTTGTTCTATTGCTCTTTGGAAAGTACCTAACGGATTTGCACCTCCGGTGCGATCGCCGAGAATGGCAAATTGAAAATTGTCAGATTTATTTCTAAAGTCTTCTGATGACCACGGCTTTGCATCCGTAATTTCAGATTGATCATAAGAGAACTCCTTTTTCTCTTTTGCAACTTTCTGGCTAGTTTGATTGCATCCAGCCAATACAGCAAAGGCGATTACAATTACCAGGACTATCGAAAAAACGTTTAATAAATTCTTGCTACTTGATTTCATATTTTTATGTTTTGGCTATGAATTATTTTTTTTGCTAAAAATGCTCTTTGGTAGTAATATCTGCAATTGAAACCTCCACTGCCATTCAGGGCCAAAATCAGGTCGAACAACATTGTAGTATACTTGTGTTTGAATATTGACAGGAAGTTTGCCTCCCAGAAATACTAGTTTTCCCCCTCCACCTCCTAAAGGTAAAATCCATCGGTCGTCCTGATCCGCAGTCCAATCTGCCGTAATTATTGGAGCAGAGTTTACATACCAACCATTTCCTAATTGCCTCACAATAAAAAGATTTAGAAACATGTGATTTACCTCATCAGCTTCTGAATCTCCGGCAAATGACCAAGCATTGTTTATTAGCGCTCCAAAAGTCCAATCTCCAGGTTGAAGGAGAGCTAAAAACGATGGACCAGCACTCCACTTTTGAGACCCTCTTTCACTTCCACCAGTTGGCATTTCAATTACGGGCCCAACACCCCAGATTATATTTTTTGATTCAGGCACATAAAATACGGTTTCAATAATGTCTCCAAGTCCTGAGGAGTATGTTTCGCTTTCGCTACTAAAATCAGGAATACTGACTATGGGGATAATTGTACGCGAAATAATTTTGCCCCCAGCAAACGGAATTACGGGCTGGATATTTAAGACATTTAAATTGCGATTATACGGGCCATAATTTATGTTCAGATTGTTCTGAAATGGAAAACTCATGAGGTCAGCGATAGGATTGGCGGCTTGTTTTGAGAGATCCTCCGCTGCATCCTGAGCATTTAAAATCCCAGCGGTAGCTAGCAAGATAATAATTATCAGGCCAAATTTAATTTTTTTCATATCTCTAGATTATTTAAATAATTTACTTCTTTGAAGCTCCTCTGTTAGCGCTAAACAATTCAGCGAATTGAGAACCCAGAGTTCCTCCTACCATTGTTACATTCTTCACTTCATTGCTTTTATCTGTAATTTGTTCAATCCAAATATTTTATATCAATCTTATTGATCTTTCCATTAAATCTAAATGGTGCACGTTCATAATAATCAAGCGCTACAGGTGAACCAAGATCTACTCCAACATCAAAAGTTTCAGAAGCAGTGTGGACAGACGGAACCGATCTTTCAATACGTCCCTGGGCCACCTGTTTTCCGTTCACTTTTAAAGTTACTGTGGCCGGGGCCAGTCTTTCTTTGGTGTCGTAGAGGGTCTCAACTTCAATTTTGACTTTACCCGTAGGAAGGGCCGATTGAGATACAACTTTATAGCGGTTCATTGTCATGGCATTGTACTCAGCCTTTAAGAAACCATTGTCCATATAAACGGTAAACCCGGAGGAAATTCCACCCACCGCAAAAAGCACGCCTTCTGCGTCTTGGCCTATTTCCGCATCAATAACAGCAAGTGTAGATCTTCCACTGGCAAACTTAGGAGCCATGGCTTCTGGAATCCGATCCTGACCTTCATAAAACGACCATTCCGTGAGTGGTGATGATGGCATCTCACTTGGATTAAACAAAACGGTATAGTACGAAGCACCAACAGGGTACACATGGTTATCTGTTGCTTCTTCATCAAAAATCGCTTTCAACTCCGCCAGCTTCTCTGGATTCTCCTTCGCCAGGTCTTTGGACTGGGAATAGTCATTTTCCAGGTTATACAATTCCCATACTTCATTTTCCGGTTCCCAGTTCATCAGTCCGGAAACATCGGTGGACCAGGGTGCTTTGGGACCGAAGGTTCCTGCAAACCAACCTTCATGATAGACACCGCGACTACCTAAAATTTCGAAATATTGTGTAGATTTTTCGGTTTTTGCCTCTGGCTGACTAAAGGTATAGGCCATCGACACTCCATCAAGCGGTTGTTGTTCAAAACCGTCCACAACAGCAGGAGGATTAATTTCAAGAATATCGTAGATAGTAGCTGCAATGTCGTTTACATGATGAAATTGTGAACGGACTTTGCCATCGTGCTTGATTTTTTTTTGCCAGGATATAACCATTGGAGTTCTTGTTCCTCCCAGGTGGGCTGCTACCAGCTTGGTGCCTTGAAAGGGGGTTGATCCCGTGTAGGTCCAACCATGATGATACATGTTTTCCAATTTGGGGCCTCCCAATGCATCCAATCCACCATACTCTTTATTAAGTACATCAATTTGCTCCTCAATAGTGGAGGGCATAGCATTTTGTGCTAATAATTCAGAAATGCTGCCATTTATACCTTCAGCCGAAGGTCCATTATCAGAAAGGATATAGATAATCAGTGTGTTTTCAAGCAATCCTTGTTGCTCCAGTTCATCAACCACCTTTCCATATTGTACATCGGTATGCTCCAGGAAACCGGCATAAATCTCCATTAATCGCGTTTGAAATTCTTGTTGAGATTCGGGGACATCGCTCCACTTTTGCATTCCTTTCGCCAATGGATTTAAAACAGCATCTTCGGGAATCCATCCCATTTCTTTTTGCTTCTCAAAGGTCATTTCGCGCAGGGCTTCCCAACCTTCATCAAATTTCCCTTCATATTTATCGGCCCATTCCTTAAAAATATGATGAGGACCATGTACGGCACCCGGGGTGAAATACATAAAAAATGGTGTGCCGGGGTTGAGGGTATTACTGGTTCTTAACCACTCGATCGCTTTTTCCGTCATGTCTTCTGTTAAGTGATAGCTAGGATCATGAGGTGCCTGAACCGGATTGGTATTTTCAAACAATGCCGGTTCATATTGAGATGTTTCTCCGGCCATGAATCCATAGAAATAATCAAAACCCAATCCTGTCGGGTAGCGATCGAAGGGGCCTACCTTGGAAATATCGGTTACTGGCGTATTGTGCCATTTACCAAAAGCAGCCGTGTTGTAGCCGTAATAGGTAAGTACCTGCGCCATTGTGGCTGTTGATTTAGGAATCAATCCAACATACCCGTCCCAATCAGAAGCCAATTCTGCAATTTGACCTGCACCAACCCGGTGATGGTTACGTCCGGTTAATAATGAAGCCCTTGTTGGGGAACACAT
>Ga0209013_10000733_pt1 | contig 29846 bp, 20 predicted proteins | sample Cruoilmetagenom2_FD_187291 | JGI IMG/M metagenome (GOLD analysis project Ga0209013, IMG submission 187291) | Oil polluted marine microbial communities from Coal Oil Point, Santa Barbara, California, USA - Sample 2 (SPAdes) (version 2) | ecosystem: Environmental > Aquatic > Marine > Oil seeps ...
GCATTAAAGGCTTGGTTTGTCAGCATATGGACTTCATCGATGATGAAGATCTTGTAGCGAGCTGAACTTGGTTTGTATTTGGTATGTTCTATGAGGTCTTTAATGTCATCTATACCACGGTTGGAAGCAGCATCCATTTCGATAATATCCATATGACGATTCTCGACAGCCATAACGCAATGCGTACATGTTCCGCAAGGATGAGAAGCAGCACCTTTTTCACAGAGTAAAGCTTTTGCAAAGATACGTGCTGTAGAGGTCTTACCACTTCCTCTCAGACCAGAGAAAAGGTAAGCATGAGAGAGTCTGTTGCTATCAAGTGCAAGGGATAAGGTTTGGGAAACTGCCTCTTGACCGATAAGGTCATCAAAGGTGGCAGGACGGTATTTTCTTGCTAAAGCTAAAGACAAAGGAACTCCTTAAAACGTTCTCGTTGAGAATGCATATTTCACTTATAGTTTGTATTTATATCTACTTTTTTAGAAAAAGTAGCAAAAATCGTCACTGCTCTCAAATTGCTTTACTTACAAGGGTGTTCGTAGTGACATTATTAATATACAATTGTAGTGGATTTTTACTTTTGGTTGGTATAATTGAAATAATAATTATAGGATTCAAAGGTGATGATATGAAATGGAAAGGTGGAAGAAAAAGTACGAATGTAGATGATAGAAGAGCAACTTCTGGTGGGCGTAGTATGCCATCTATGGGAACCATGATGATGATCTGGCCTATCATAAAAGCGCTACTTAAAACGAAATTTGGCTGGGCGATCATCGGGCTAGGTGTGGTTGCATACATGAGTGGGTTCAACCCTCTTTCTCTTATTGGAGTAGGAGGAGGTTCTTATTCAGCACCTGTAAATCAAGTACAAGATGATAAAAACGCAGCTTTTATCTCTACAGTTTTGGCAAGTACGGAAGATGTTTGGGGGAAAGAGTTACCTGGCTACAGAGAACCCCAGATGGTTCTTTACCGTGCAGGGACAAAAAGTGGCTGTGGGTATGCCAATGCAGCGATGGGTCCTTTTTATTGTCCGGCAGATCAGAAAGTTTACTTGGATCTTAGTTTTTTTGATGAACTTTCACAAAAACATAATGCACCGGGTGACTTCGCACAAGCGTATGTGCTCGCACATGAAGTAGGGCATCACATACAAAACCTGCAAGGTATACTCTCTAAAGTCCAACAGGCAAAACAGCAGTGGAAAAATGAGAAAAGATCTAACGCACTTCAAGTCAAAGTGGAGCTTCAAGCTGACTGTTATGCGGGTGTCTGGGCACACCATGCCCATAAGCGATTTAACATCTTGGAAGAGGGTGATGTCGAAGAGGCACTCAGGGCAGCCAGTTCCATCGGTGATGATGCCCTGCAAAGAAAAGCTACCGGTCATGTTAGACCAGATGCTTTTACCCACGGAAGTTCACAGCAACGTGTAGAGTGGTTTAGACGAGGATTACGTTCTGGTGATATTAGGCAGTGTAATACGTTTAAGTAAGCTTTGGCTTACTAAAATTAGAAATTGTAACTTGCTTCTCTTTCAATTCATCTCTAACCACACATTAGATATAATCCTTTCAATTAAATAATCACAAAACAAGCGAGAAAATATGAGTTACAATCCAAGTGAGATTGAAGCCAAGTGGCAAAACAGATGGGATGAAGAGCAGGCTTTTGAGCCTGATGATGCCTTAACTAGGAAGAAAAAATATATTCTTAGTATGTTCCCTTTTCCAAGCGGACGTTTGCATATGGGGCATGTGCGTAATTATGCTATAGGTGATGCATTTGCACGTTACTACAGAAAGCAGGACTTTAATGTACTTCATCCTATCGGCTGGGATGCTTTTGGTATGCCTGCTGAGAATGCTGCCATCAAGCATGGACGTCATCCTAAAGAGTGGACATACTCAAACATCGACTACATGAGAAAAGAGCTTAACACTTTGGGGCTTTCCTTTTCTAAAACACGTGAATTTGCTACTTGTGATGAGCTTTATACGAAATGGGAACAAGAGTTTATTATCAAAATGTTTGAAGAGAAGCTTCTTTACCGTGAATCTACAACAGTAAACTGGTGTGAGGACTGTCATACGGTACTTGCAAATGAGCAGGTAGAAGAGGGGTGCTGCTGGCGTTGTGACAATCCTGTAGAGCTTAAAGAGATGCCTGGGTATTACCTTGACATCATCAAGTATGCAGATGATCTGTTAGGTGATTTGAAACAGCTTGAAGGTAAATGGCCTTCGCAAGTACTTACAATGCAAGATAACTGGATAGGGAAGTCTCAAGGGCTTGAGTTTGAGTTTGAATTAAGTGAAGCAAGTAAAGCAAAACTTGGTGGAAACTTTGAAAAATACACTGTATTTACGACACGTCCAGATACTATTTATGGTGTGACATACTCTGCACTTGCGGCTGAACATCCTATCACTAAGTATCTTCTTGAGAATGAGTTGTTAGAGACTGATGTAGCTGAAAAAATCACTACTATCACAAATATGACTGAGATAGAAAGAGCAAAAGAGGGTAAAGAGGGATATGACTTAGGTATTACAGTTATCCATCCACTGACAAATGAAGAGATACCTGTATGGACTGCAAACTTTGTTCTTGCTTCTTACGGGGGTGGTGCGGTGATGGCAGTACCTGCACATGATGAGAGAGACTTTGAGTTTGCTACGAAGTATGAACTTCCAATCAAAAGAGTTATCTCTGGTGGAGAGGAACTTCCGTATACACTTGAGGGTGAACTTGTTGATTCTGCTGCATTTACAGGGTTGGGTAATTATGCGGCTCAAGCAAAAATCATTGCTATGTTTGAAGAAGGTGGTTTTGGTAAAGGTACCACGAACTATAAACTTAGAAATTGGGGTATTAGCCGTCAGCGTTACTGGGGTGCACCTATACCTTTTGTACATTGTGATGATTGTGGTCTTGTGGCTGAAAAAGTAGAAAACTTACCTATAGCACTTCCTGAAGATGTGGAGATCACAGGGGAGGGTAATCCCCTGGAAAACCATCCTACATGGAAAAACTGTACTTGTCCTCAGTGCGGTAAAGACGCAACACGTGAGACAGACACACTGGATACTTTTGTGCAGTCAAGCTGGTATCAGTTCCGTTATGCAACAAACCCTAAGAAGTGGAATGATGTAGGTATAGATAAAGAAGATGCAAATTATTGGTTAGGCGTGGATCAATATATCGGTGGTATAGAACATGCTATTTTACACTTGCTTTATGCAAGATTCTTCACTAAAGTACTGCGTGACTTGGGTTACCATGATATAGATGAGCCATTTGAAAACCTTCTTACTCAAGGGATGGTACTGATGGATGGTGCCAAGATGTCTAAGTCTAAAGGGAACACGGTAGACCCGGATGCACTTGTAGAAAAGTATGGTGCAGATACAGCGAGGCTCTTTACCCTTTTTGCTGCGCCTCCTGCAAAAGAGTTAGAGTGGAATGATTCTGCGGTTGAAGGTGCGTTTAGGTTCATTAAAAAACTCTATGATAGAAACGAAAAGGTAACTGGAAGTACTTTGCCAAACATTGACCAAGATGCTTTAAGTAAAGAGTCTAAACTTGCACGTGTGAAAGTCTATGAAGCACTTCAAAAGTCTTCAGATGTGTATGAAAAAACATTTGCATTTAATACACTTATAGCTGCATGTATGGAAGCACTGAATGCTTTGGATAAGCAAGATAACAGTGATGTGTGGACAGAGGGAATGTACATTATGCTGAATCTTCTTGAGCCTATTATCCCTCATGTGACAACCGAACTTTCTGAAATGTTATTTGATAGAAAAAATATGGGTGCAATACTTGAAGTGAAAGAAGAAGTATTTGTACAAGATAGTATTTTGTATATGGTAATGATCGGTGGTAAAAAACGTACAGAGATCGAAGTAAATCCAAGTGCAAGTAATGACGAGATCCTGGCATCAGCAAAAGAGGCTGGAGCAAAATGGCTTGAGGGTATGAGTATCGTCAAAGAGATCGTAGTGCCAAATAAGTTGGTTAATTTGGCGGTAAAGCCGGTAAATTAATGAGGAATAAGGAAGTAGTAATGAGTAATGAATGTATGCGGTGCAGTGGCTCCGCTTTTATTTTAACGAGGAGAGTATTATGATGAAATCAAATAGAGGTTTTTTGAAAAAAAACCAACCGCAATTACTCATTACTCATTACTCATTACTCATTATTGCAGCTTTGCTGCTAACAGCATGCGGCTACAAACCCTCTTCTCATACCATCAAAAATATCTTTTCGGATACCGTATATGTTGAAGTAGTAGTCGATAGAGTAGAACCTGAGAATGCTTCTTTTCTAAAAGATGAACTTAATCGTATAGTGTATACACGTTTTAAAGGTCGTGTTGTTCCTAAAGCACAAGCCCAAAGTCAGCTTCGTGTTTCATATCAAGGTAGTACGTTTACACCACTTAGTTATGCAGATGGATATGTGACGCGTTACCGTGCCAATATCAGGGTAAAATTTGATATGGTGACTAAGCAAGGTAAGATCACTAAAAAGATCAATACAGTATATGAATCAGATATACAAGCCAGTTCACTCTACTCTTCCGCACTTAGAACAGAAGCGATACGCAAAGGTTTAGAGAAAGCGTTAGATGAATTCTTGGCTTATGTAAGTGCCAAGGGAATGGTAAGCAGTGAGCAGGTAGCAGGTAGCAAGTAGTAGAGGGATGGATCTTAATACATTTTTAGAAAATAAACCTCTCTACTATAAAGAGATAGATCATAAGCGTGTGCATGTGGCTTATGCAATGCTCAAACCTCATATCAAACCGCCTCGGACAGTGCACATTGTAGGGACAAACGGTAAAGGCTCTACAGGGAGAATACTGGCGCATTTAGCAGCATTTGGCTTCGACAAGCTCAGCCACCGAAGATTGTCAGTAGGGCATTACACTTCACCGCATATTTTGAAATTTAATGAGCGTATTTGGCTGGATGGAGAAGATGCTTCTGATGAGATTTTGGAGAGTGCACATCAAAGGCTTTTTGCTGTTTTGGGTAGAGAGATGAGTGAAAGCTTGAGTTATTTTGAGTACACCACACTTTTGGCTTTTGTTGTATTTGAAGAGTGTGACTTGATGGTACTTGAAGCAGGATTGGGTGGAGAGTTTGATGCAACCAATGTATGTGACAAAGAACTGAGTATCATTACCCCTATAGGCATAGACCATCAGGCTTTTTTGGGTAATACCATAGAAGAGATTGCAGCTACAAAGATACGAAGTATACAAAAACAAGTTTTGTTAGCCCCTCAAGTTTATGATGAAGTACTTGAAGTGGCGAAAGCTATCTCTGCCAAGAAAGATGCAAGATTGATGTTTTCTTGTTCTGCTTCTCCAGAGGTGATGAGTGTTGCTAAAGAAAAAGGTTGGGGAGCTTATTTAGTGGACAATGCTATGGTGGCACTCCGTGCACTTGAATTATTAGAAATTGACTACAATATAGATGATTTACTTTCGTTAGAACTTTTTGGTCGTTTTTATTCGCTTACAAAAAATATCCGCATTGATGTAGGACATAATCCTCTAGCTGCAAGAGCCATAGAAAAAGTATTGGATGATAAAGTTGTACTTATCTATAACAGTCTTGATGACAAAGATTATGAAGAGGTATTACGAATTCTGAAGCCTAAAGTAAAACGTGTAGAGATAATTCCTATTCATTCACAAAGAGCAACAACCTTAAGTGAGATAGAAAAAGCTTTGAAAAATGTAAAGCTTGAATATAGCTATTTTGAAGAAAAAATAGACAAAGATGAACACTATCTAGTATTTGGTTCATTTTATGTCGTAGAAGAATTTTTAAAGAAGATGAATGTACCAAAGTAATACCTACCAATACCTGGAAGAACTAAAAGAAGAAAAGCTACTTATCTGTAAAGACGACAAAGAAGCAGTAGAGATACGAGATGTGGCAGTTCTGCTTGGATTTGACACCTTTATATTACCAGATCTTCGTGTGAGTGCAGGTGAAGATCTGCGTACGTATGATGAAGATGTCCAAGCATTTTTTATCACTTTGTCAAACTACTACGCAAGCCAGAAGAAAAAAGTACTTGTCTCTCCTTTACGAACACTACTTGTGCCTTTTCCTAAAGAAGAATTCTTTGATAAGAAAACAATAGAGTTTGGCGATACACTTAATTTACAGGAACTCAAAGACACTTTGTACCATTGGGGCTATCATTTTGTTGATATAGCTGCAAGTCGTGGTGAAGTTTCGTTTCGTGGTGATATTATAGATATCTTCCCTACAGATGTAGATAAACCCTACCGTGTATCGATGTTTGATGAAGAAGTTGAGACGATACAATATTATGACGAAAATACACAAAAGCGTATACCTGATGAATTGGAGTCTTTAACGTTTAATCCAGCTTTTTTAGCACTAAACAAAACCCAACATGCAGCACTTAAAAATAGAACAGAACGAAGCACTTACGATACTTTTGTAAAAGATATAGACTCACTGGGTTTATGGCACTTAGATGAGTTGGGAGAGAGTGCCTTGGAACAGTTTGATGGAGTATGGGCATCTGCTCTGGATGAAGAACTCAAAGAGGTCTATGAGTTAGATGAACCACTTGTCCCTCGCAAATCATTTCTATTACCATCCATCCCTGAAGGTAATAAATACCGCGACCTTGAAGTGGTCAACCCCAATAAACTGTTGGAGTCACATAAAGAGAAAAAGATCACTATCATTGCTAAAAATGAAAGTATTGTTCGTGGCTCAGAACTCAGTTCATTTGAAAATATAGAATTTATCTATCAAGAGGGTATCGTCAATCTTCTTGGAAGTGACAGACTCATCATTTCACTCAATAAACCTATCAAACGAAAAAAAGTGAAGAAAGCCAGTATCATACTTGATGAGCTTAAACCTGGTGATTATGTGGTACATGAAAACCATGGTGTGGGTATTTTTAAAGGCATAGAGAAACGAGAGATATTGGGTTCTATGAGTGAATTTGTGGTAATGCATTATCAAAATGAAGATGCATTGCTCATACCAGTTTCCAATCTTGAAGTGATAGACCGTTATGTGGCAGAGGGTGGTGCACTGCCCATACTTGACCGTATGGGAAAAGCAAGCTTTAAAAAGCTCAAAGCAAAAGTCAAAGAGAAGCTTTTTGCCATCGCTTCACAGATCATCAACCTTTCTGCTCAACGTCATTTGAAAAAGGGTATCAAGCTCAAAAGAAATATGGAAGAGCATGCTATTTTCATGTCTGAAGCAGGTTTTGTACATACAGAAGACCAGGAGAGAGCTATCAACGATATGTTAGATGACATGTCTTCGGGCAAGATGATGGACAGACTGCTTAGTGCAGATGTTGGTTTTGGTAAAACAGAAGTGGCAATGAACGGGATGTATGTAGCAGTTAAAAATGGTTATCAGGCGATGATGATTGCCCCCACAACACTACTTTCTTCCCAACACTTTAAAAGCTTAAAAGAGCGTTTTTACGAACACGGCATTAAAGTAGGTAAACTAGATAGGTTTTCTACAGCTAAAGAGAGAAACGGTACACTTCAAGCGCTGGAAGAGGGAAGGTTGGATGTGGTAGTGGGTACACATGCCTTACTCAAAGCCAAATTTAAAAACCTTGCTCTTGTTATTATAGATGAAGAGCATAAATTTGGTGTGAAGCAAAAAGAAGCACTCAAAGAGATAGCTATTGATGTGCATCTGCTTAGTATGTCTGCAACTCCTATTCCAAGATCTTTGAATCTTGCGATGTCAGATGTGAAAAGTTTTTCTGAAATCCTTACTCCTCCTACAGAACGGCAAGGGGTAAGAACTTTTGTGAAAAGCTATGATGATAAAGTGATCAAAGAGGCTATTTTAAGAGAGATGCGTCGAGGTGGACAGATCTTTTATGTTTTTAACTCCATTGCAGGCATAGAGGAGAAGAAAAAACGACTACTTGAAATCTTACCAAAGCTTCGCATTGCAGTACTGCACTCCAAGATCTCTGCCAAAGAGACTGAAGATGAGATGATGTTGTTTGAAGATGGTGAGTATGATGTCCTGCTCTCCACTTCCATCGTAGAGTCAGGCATACACATGCCGCATGCCAATACCATGATAGTCGATGGTGCAGACAACTTCGGTATAGCAGACTTGCACCAGCTGCGTGGACGTGTTGGGCGTGGTGGCAAAGAGGGGTATTGTTACTTTATGGTGACAGATAAAGAACGCTTGACAGATAATGCCAAACGAAGACTCCTCGCACTTGAATCACACTCTGATCTAGGTTCTGGTGCAGTGCTTGCATTCCATGACCTAGAGATCCGTGGTGGGGGAAATATCATTGGAGAAGCACAGTCCGGACACATTAAACAGATAGGGTACTCACTCTACTTGCGTATGCTTGAAGATGCCATTCGAGAACTCAGTGGACAGGACAAAGAGGTAGCACAAAACATAGATATGAAACTTTCTGTAGATGCCTATCTCAGTGAAGAGCTCATAGAGGAAGATCGTTTACGTTTAGAACTTTATCGTCGTCTTTCACTCTGTGAAAGTACAGGTGAAGTCTATGCGATAGAGTCTGAGATCGCAGACCGTTTTGGTAAGTTAGATGTCATCACACGACAGTTCATCGATGTCATCGTCATGAAAGTTTTGGCAAGACAACAAGGTATCTCTAAAGTCTCCTCTTATGGAGAAAATGTCTTTATAGAGTTCATCGAAGAGGGTAAAGAGAGAGTAGTACTGAAGTCAAGAAGTAAAGATGATGATGATATTATTGCTACAGCAATGGGATATTTGAAGTAGTAAAATATATTTAAGATATCCTATTAATAAACTTCTAATAGCATATCTAATATAATCAATAAACTTTGTAGAATCAAGGAGAGAGAGGCGTAATGGATTATAAAACACTTTTTTCTCAAACTAAAGATCTCTCTCTACTTTTGGTAGAGGATTATGAACCGTTACGTAATGATATGGCAGAGGTTTTGGAAGATCTTTTTGATATAGTAACCGTTGCATCAGACGGTAGCGAAGCTTTAATGCTATATCAAGCGTATTATGCAATGTATAACAAGAATTTTGATCTTGTGATCACTGATATTCAGATGCCGGTGATGAATGGGGTTGAATTAAGTGAAGCTCTGCGTGATATCAATGTATCTCAGGAGATCATTATCCTCTCGGCAAATACCGATACTGATTACCTCCTAAGATTGATCAACCTTGGAGTTGCCCAATTTATCACCAAACCGATCAACCATGAAGAACTGATGGATATACTTTATCGTGTCAGTAAAAAAATCAATAGTATTGAAGCAAAACCTCAAAATACTCTAATGGTAGAGATAGGTGAAAACTTTACTTGGGATAAAGAAAAACTTGTACTGAAACAGGATAATAATACGATTGATCTGACACGGCATGAACTTCTTTTAATGCAGTTGTTCGTACAAAAAAATGAGCAGGTATGCACCAATAATGATATCATGCAAAACTTTTATGATAATGATATAGATATTAATGAAAAAAACATTCGTAATCTGGTTTTCAAACTACGAAAAAAACTTCCTGATAGTGCTATAAATAGTATTTACGGAATGGGATACAAATTTACGCCTCTACTTTGAAAATAATCTCAAAACAGGTACCATTAATTGTATTTTTAAGATTTAAAGTACCACCGTGGTGATCTTCGATTATGATCTTTGACATATAGAGTCCAAGTCCTGCCCCATGTTTCTCATCTTTTGTACTAAAATAGGGATCAAAGATCTTATCTATGATATCGTTTGGAATTCCTTTCCCGTTATCACATATACTGATAATAAGTGTATCATTATCTCTTCGTGTTACGATAGTCACTTTTGGATCTGGTATATTTTTTACCAAAAAGTTGTCTTCACTGTTTTTTAGGAGATTTAACACAACCTGCATCACTTCATTTTGATATAGATCAAGCTTAGTATCTATTTTATACTCTTTTACTATCTCTATACCACTGTTTTGCATAGGTATCTGTACGATATTCAATGCATTCTCTATAGGTGCAGTAAGAGAGGTACTCTCTTTACTTTTGTTCGGATTGAAAAAGTTTCTAAAGTCATCTGTAGTTTCTGATAAATATTGAACATAATCATTGATACTATGATGTTTTCTCTCTAAATATGCTAAAAACTTTTCACGATCATTTTTATCATCCAGATTAAATTTACCGCTTGCCATCTTAACTTCAATGCCCATAACTGCAGAGCTGATTGCACCAAGTGGTTGTCTCCATTGATGTGCTATCATACTCAGCATCTCTCCCATGGCAGCCATTCTGTATTTTTTGAGCAGTATTTCATCTTTTTTTCGCAATTCTTCTATGTTCTGTGCGATCTCTTTTTTCAGTCGTTTGTTATACACTCGTAATGCCAAATGACTTATCAGCAGTAACAGTGCCAAAACAAGAAATGGTATGAGTATTTGCCAAAAAAGTCTATAGTCAAACCCTTGTTCATATTTGACCGATACCCATTGATTAATGATCTGCTGTTTTGTTTTTTCATTAATTGAAGCTATCGCTTTGTTTAAAATGCCAAGCAGGATAGGGTCATCATTGCGAACGCCTATCCCAAGTTCCCATGTCTCATCAAAGCGACCGGCGATCTTAAGTGAATCAGGAAAGTTTTTTTGTATTTGGTAGCCGATGGTTGTAAGGTTGTCTATGAAGCCAAAGGTTTTTCCTCGGGTGACATCTTTCAATCCATCAGCTATAGTTACAGCTTCAATGAATTCAATATTGGGGTATTTTTGTTTAAGAAGTTCTGCAAATGCATATCCTTTCACAATACCGATCTTTTTGCCTCTGATCTCTTCTATATCGGCAATAAAAAATTTATCATTCGTAGTTGCAATCACAAGAGGGATATTTAAATAGGGAGTGGTGAAGTTCAGGTATGCTTTGCGTGATGGGGTCTCCATCACGAGCGAGAGAAGATCACACTTTCTGGCTTTGCTAAACTCAAGAGACTCCATCCATGTCTTGGTAGGTACCATTGTGATGGGAGTGCTAATTCTTGATGAGATGATATTGGTGTATTCAGCACTCATTCCGATATGTCTGCCCTTTTCAATTTTTTCAAACGGCATCCAGTCTGGATCGACACACATCGTTATTACTTTTTTTTGTAAGAGATAGCTCTCCTCTTTATCTGTTAATTGTACCTTTTTATGTGCTTTTGCAAGCACTGTTGCTATATTGCTGCTAAACCATTTATGTTTAAGTTCTAAGAGTTTATATCTTCCTATATAAGCTAAAGATTTATTGATAATGCTGATCGCCTCAGGCCAATCTTTTCGTACACCAAATGAAAGATTAAGGGTGTCATCCAACTTTGCAGAACGTTTCAGATAAGGCATACCCAGTTCATTGGCAAGATAAAAGACGGCACCATTTCCAAACATGGCATCGGCTTTGCCTGTTATAACACTGCTAATAACTTCTTCTATGCTGTCAAATTTTACGATCTTGGATCTTGGGAATTTCTGTGCTGTCTTTACATCTCCCAAATTACTACTATGGATGGCAATTATTTTGCCGTCAAGATCTTGAAGTGTTTGAATATTTTTTGGATTCTCTTTTGATGTAATCACCATCTTTTGCATTGAAATGTAAATATCTGAAAAATTCAGGTACGTTTTTCGCTCATCATGAACGCCACCTGTACTTAATCCATCGATCTCTTTGGCTTTAGCTTTGAGCTGCATGTCAGCCCAGTCACCGGTTTTGAGTATAAATTTGGCACCACTGACTTGATTGATAAGTTGCAAAACATTGGCATCGTAACCACTGATAGTTCCATCACTATTTGTTATGACATAAGGTTTCCAGGCTTTTTCTGTTCCAAGTACAATCTTAGGATGATTTTTAATAAACGCCAACTCTTTTGGTGTTAAAAAATCTTTCTGGCTTTTGGTGGTTTGCACTGTGGATCGCAATAGTTTATTATTGATGGATAATAGCTCTTCTTGTGAAATGGATTTAACAGCCTTATCCATAATTTGATGTAAAAGAGTATAGTCATCACGAATCAGTCCATAAATATCAAACTTATAATCACTGATACCTGAAATTTCGGTTTGATTGAAATGTGGATTGTTCTTGATCATGTAGTCCAGCACTACAAGGTTGTCGAGTCCGGCATCCGCTTTTTTATTTGTGACCAAGTCCAGTGCTTCATCAATACTATTGGTATAGATTAGATCAATCTGTGGAAAGTGCTCTTTAATATACTCCGAAGCAGTACTTCCTTTGGCAACAGCAATACGTTTGCCTTTTAGACTCTCCAATGTTGAAAATTTATTTTGTTTATGAGATACAATGGCCAAACTCACTTGCATAAGCGGTCCGGCGAAGAGGGCATAGTCTTTTCGCTCTTTTGTCTTTCCGCTCCCATCGATCATATCGATTTCTTTACGTTTCAAAGCATCCAATACAAGTTGAAAATTAATACCGTCACCTATTTTGACAAATTCAAATTTAATACCGGTACGCTGTGCAAGTAGTGTGTAATATTCTTTGAAAATACCGCTGTATGTTTCGCCTGCTATTGATGCAAACGGTTCCCACTGAACATCACTGAAACGAATGACGGGATGCGCTTTGACAAATGCCGATTCGGCGGGTGTCAGATTGAGCTGTCTTGGCCTAGGGTCAAATACAAATCCCTCAAGGTCCCAGTGTTTGTCCACCATACCAAGCTGAACGTACATATTGGTATTTAATTGTGTCAGTTCAGGTACCACAGCACCGATTTTGAAGAGATCTGTTTTCATCAGTTTATGAATAACACGGGCTTCGTATAGCAGGGCCTCTTTTGACTTTTCTTTTGAATATTTTTGATAAATCAACTCAGCGATCTCTTCTTTATGGGAAAGGGCATACTCCCAGCCTTTGCGTGTTGCATCGATAAAATTTTGTGTTCTTAAAGGGTGGTTTTTGGCTTCATTTTCACTGGTAAAGAGTTCGACATCATACGAGTAGATACCATCATCTGCCGGATTGAAGATCTTGTAAGGAATCTGTTTTTGATCCAGCAAAAAAGGTTGATTGGAAACAAAGGCCGTCATCGCATCGATCTCGCCATTTATAAATGCTTCTATGCTAAAACTATGCGGAATAACCTCTATGTCATTACTCCTGAGATCATGTTCATGCATCATGGCTGCAAGGCTGGTGTTCTCCAATTCATTCTTCGCTGCCATGACTTTTCTGTTTTTTAAATTTTTGATCGTCTTAATGTCCGGTTTCGCAATCAAAACCAGAGCATTCTGTTTTAAATAAGAGGCAAGATGAACGATTTTTTTTCCTGACAAGCGGTCTAAAATCAGTTGTGAAGAGGACATTCCATACGTTGATACCCCGTTTAGGACATCACCCACGGTATCGATATTTGAATCATACTCTTTGATCTCAACATCAAGATTGACATCTTGGTAATAGCCTTGTTCCAAGGCAGCATAAAATCCGGCAAATTCAAATTGATGCTTCCATTCCAACTGAACAGAAACGTGCTGAAGGTTTTTATGTTCAGCACTTGCAGTTGTGTCTAAAAACAGTAAGATAATGGTGACAAATTTGAAAAAGTTCATGAGTTCTCTTTATTGCTATTTGAAGATAATACCGTAAAAATATAAATTTCCATAACTTTTTTTCAATCAGTGTTTTGGTGATATTTCCGATACATTCTTATGTTAGACTATGGCAGAAACCTAAATTTAAGAGTAATATTTATGATAAGCAATATCGATGAAATTTTGAATTACAGTAGTACTTTAACGGTACTCTATGTCGAAGATGATAAAGATATACGTGAGCAAATGACAGAAACACTGAAAGATTTCTTTCAGCATGTAATCGTAGCTGAAGATGGTCAAGAGGGATTGGAAAAGTTTAACTGCTATAAAGAAGAGTTTCTCACTTATCCTGATCTTGTGATTACTGATATACGAATGCCTTATCTTGATGGTATTGAGATGAGTAAAGAGATACTCTCTTTACATCCAGAACAGATCATCATTATCCATTCAGCGCATAATGAAAGTGATCTCCTTATTGAACTGATCAATATGGGTATCACCCATTTCCTTTTAAAGCCATTAGAGCCTAAACAACTCTATCAAACATTTCATAAAGCTTCTAAAAGACATTATTATGAAAAGATGGAATCAGGGTACAAAAAAGAACTTGAAGAAGCTATTACAAATGCACAGCTTGCCACTAAAGCCAAAGATGAGTTTCTGGCAAATATGTCACATGAGATCCGTACCCCGATGAATGCAATTATCGGGCTTAGTCATATTTTGATGGAAACCCCTTTGGATAAAAAGCAGTTTGATTATCTCTCAAAGATCAAAAATTCCGGAGATCTTCTGCTTGGGATCATCAATGATATTTTGGACTTTTCCAAGATAGAAGCGGGTAAGCTTGATGTGGAAAATATAGAGTTCAACCTTAACACTACCCTTGAAAATGTTTCCAATATGATCTCTGTCAAGGCTGAGGAAAAGGGTCTTGAGCTGGTATTTGATATCGAAAACAACGTTCCTGCTTTGATCAAAGGAGATCCTCTGCGTTTGGGACAGGTCATTATCAACCTGATGAACAATGCGGTGAAGTTTACCGATAAGGGTGAGATCATACTGAAAACTAAAATGATTCCCTCCTCAGAAGGAAAAGATCTGTTGCAATTTGAGGTCATAGATACGGGGATCGGTCTGACAGAAGAGCAGATAGGAAAACTGTTCCACTCTTTTTCACAAGCAGATAGCGCTACCAGTAGAAAATACGGTGGTACAGGTCTGGGCCTGACGATCTCCAAACAGTTGGTGGAACTCATGGGAGGAAGCATATGGGTAGAGAGTGAGTATGGGAAGGGAAGTCACTTTATTTTTACCGTCGCAACAGAACAACTAGAGCGTAGAAGTTACCGTCTGCCTTCACGCAGCTTGATGAAGAAAAAAGTTTTGATCGCAGATCATAATGCTAAAACATCAGCGGCTTTAACACAAATGCTTGGGTACTTTCAGTATACTGCACTGCATGCTTCGAGTGCGCAGGAAGCCAAGCTGCTCATTCTTGATAATTCGTTTGATATTGTATTTATCGATAAGCAGATCATGGCAGCATGTGACAGTGAGGAAGTTCAAAAACACTGTAATGCAAAGATCGTCTTGATGGAGAGTGGATTGCAGTTGGTAAGTGACAGAATGTTAAATGACATTACGATTCATGCACAGTTGGCAAAACCATTTAATCAGCAGATGATCTTTTCTGTTATTCTTGAACTTTTCAGTAAAGAGAGTGTGAAGAGAACACAGACCATACAGAGGGTAACAAAAAGTGACCTTTCTGTTTTAAGAGGCAGTTCTGTTTTATTGGCTGAAGATAATGTTATCAACCAAACTGTGATGTTTGGTCTACTTGAAGATACGGGCATTGAAATGATCATTGCAAATGATGGCAAGGAAGCACTTGAACGTTTGGAAACACACAGTGATATTGAAATGATCTTTATGGATATCAATATGCCGGTTATGGATGGCTATGAGGCAACTTCACAACTTCGTAAAAATGCCATATATGATAATATTCCTGTGGTTGCATTGACGGCAAATGCGATGCAAAAAGATATAGAAAAAGCAAAAGAAGTGGGTATGCAGGAGCATCTTGGAAAACCGATCGATGTACAGGATCTGTATAGCGTGTTACTAAAATACATACCAGCAAAAGTAGATGCTTCAGAGGTTAAAGAAGAGAAGAAAAAAGAAGATGATATAAAAGATACACTGCAACAGATCTCTAAACTCAAAGAGCTGAATGTAGAAGAAGGGTTGGAACGTGTCGGAGGAGATGTGGAACTTTACCGAAATATTTTATTTGATTTTTCTGACATATTTAGAGATTCTGTCTCTGAGTTTGAAACACTGATCAAAGAAGCACGTATGGAAGAAGTTTCACATCTTGCACACAACATTAAAGGAACAGCGGGTAATATAGGGGCTGACAGTCTGTTCAAAATGATGGAACTATTTGAAACTGCAGTGGAAGAGAAAGAGGATGACTTTAATCTTTTACTCCATAGGTACAAGGAAATGTTTGAACGTCTTCTCGCCTCTATAGATACTTTTAGAGAAGAGAAGCAAGTATCAAGTGAAAAGAAAAGTATGATAGAACAAAAATATTTAGATGACCTGCTTGAACAAATAGTTGAAAAAGCAAAAAAGAGAAAAGCACTTGCCTGTAAAGAGCTTTCTGTAGAACTTCAAAAGTATGAATGGCCGCAGGAATATGAAGATCCTCTTAACAGGATAATACGCTTACTGAAACGATACCAGTTTAAAGAAGCGATAGCCGTTATAGAGGAGACAGAGTGAAAAAAATATTGATCGTAGATGACAATGAGTTAAACATTACTCTTTTGTTGAATGCATTGGGAGAGCTGTACGATGTGAGCGTTGCACTTAGTGCAAAAGAGGCTTTTGAAGCCATTGAAGATGAGCTGCCGGATCTTATAGTTTTAGATATCATCATGGATGAGATAAGTGGTATAGAAGTATGTAAAAAGGTTAAGAGCGAGGAGAGAACTGAGCACATCCCTGTGATCTTTCTCACTGCTGCACATGATGCGTTGAAAAGTTCTGCCTATGAGGCAGGAGCAGATGATTTTATGGGAAAACCTTTTGAAGGAGCTATATTGCGGGCAAACATAAAAAGATTGATAAAAGAGTGATCATGACTAACACGGTTCCCAATATCTTGATCATAGATGATAACCCCAGCAATATTGATTTTTTGCTTGGGTTATTGACGGAGTATGATATTTCTGCTGCAGTAGATGGGGAAAGAGCTTTAGATCAAATCGAACAAGAGGTACCAGATCTTATTTTACTGGATATAAGTATGCCTGGGATGGATGGCTATGAAGTCTGTTCCATCATTAAATCGAATCCAAAAACTAAAGATATCCCTATTTTGTTTCTCTCTGCCAATACGGATGCAGAGAGTGTGCTCAAAGGGTTTGATGTGGGTGGAGTGGATTATATCACTAAACCATATCGTCCTCAGGAGGTATTGGCTCGTGTTGAGACGCATTTGAAGCTAAAACAGTTAAGGGATGAACTTGAAAGACTGGCATATGAAGATTCTATGACAGGGATTGCAAACCGTCGTCGTTTCTTTAAAGAGATAAGTATTTTGTTTTCTAAATCGAAATCAAATTATTTTCCTCTTTATCTTTTTATAGTGGATATCGATAAATTTAAAGAGATCAATGATACTTTTGGGCATGATGTAGGTGATGAGGTTATCAGGGTATTTGTTGATATTGTCAAAAAAGAGCTTGGAAAAGATGACTGTTTTGCAAGATTTGGCGGTGATGAATTTGTAATAATGATGATGCAAATGAGTAAAGAGAAAGCTTTAAATGTAGTGAAAAGAATTCAAGACAACATTTCTAAACCACATTTACTGTTAGGCTCAGTTGTAAAGTTTACAGTGAGTATGGGTATAGCAGAAGTGGAATATTTTGATGAAGATATAGATGCAGTCATTAAGCGTGCAGATATAAGTCTATATAAAGAAAAACGATCCAAACGTGATCATTCCCGGGGTTGATATTAACCTTCAATTAATCTCGATAACGTATACTTCTAGCATTACTATTCAGGAGAATCCCTTGAGTCAAATCGTAGAAAATATCAAAACAGAAATTTCCAAAGTTCTAGTTGGACAAGATAAGATGGTCGAAGGACTTTTAGCAGGCTTGCTTTGTCGTGGACACATACTTCTAGAAGGTGTACCGGGACTTGCTAAGACCACAGCAGTTAATGCTCTTGCAAAAACTTTAGGACTAGACTTTAAGCGTGTACAGTTTACACCTGACTTACTCCCCTCAGACATTATAGGTACTGAGATCTATGATCCTTCCACGAATGCTTTTAAGATAAAACATGGACCAGTCTTTACCAACCTTTTACTTGCTGATGAGATCAACCGTGCTCCTGCAAAGGTACAGTCAGCTCTACTGGAAGTGATGCAAGAGAGACAGGTGACCATAGGGGATGAGAGTTTTAAGATAGACTTGCCTTTTTTGGTTATGGCAACACAAAACCCTGTAGAGCAAGAGGGCGCATACGAACTCCCTGAAGCACAGTTAGATAGATTTATGATGAAAGTGGTTGTAGGATATAACACGAAAGAAGAAGAGCTTGAGATAGCAAGACGTGTAGCTAACAACAGTTTTGAAACCATTCAACAAGTCGCAACACTAGATGACCTAAATACTATCAGAGAAGAAGCACTGAAAGTGCATATGGATGAAGAGATAGAGCGTTATATCATCGAGCTTGTAGCTGCAACACGTGACCCTAAAGCCTATGGGCTTGAAGCGTTGGAAGCATTCATAGAGTTTGGAGCAAGTCCTCGTGCGAGTATCGATATGTATAAAGCTTCCCGTGCGATTGCATATCTCAAAGGGCAGGATTATGTTTCACCTATAGAGATAGCATATATCGCAAAAGAGATACTGCGTCATAGAATTATTCTCTCTTATGAAGCAGAAGCTGAAGGTGTAACGCAGGATCAGATCATTGAGAAGATATTGGCAGCAGTGCCTATTCCGTAATAATGAGGGATGAGTAGTTAGTAATGAATAATGTTGGTATGCGGTGCGGTGGCTCCGCTTTTTTGAAGTAGATAGGGAATTTAAATGAAAAATGAAATGAATAAAAGCTTTCTGAAAGAAAGCAAACTATCATTCCTAGTTACTCACTACTCATTACTCATTCAAGAAATCTCTAAAGGAGATTTATTGTGAACAAAGCAGTTAAAAAAATAGTTCTCAAAACTAAAAAGCAAGTCTACGGAGATATGCTTGGAAACAATGCTTCTATGTTTCAGGGCGAAGGCTTTGAGTTCGCAGAGCTTCGTGAGTATGTCTATGGGGATGATGTCCGTAAAATAGACTGGAAGACAACAGCGAAACTGAGTAAGCCTTTTGTAAAGATATACAAAGAGGAGAGAGAGCTCAATGTTGCTGTAGTGACTATGCTTAGTGGATCTACGTATTTTGGTACAGTGAAACAAAAAAGTGAACTCATTGCTGAGATCACAGGGGTCCTTGGATTCTCAGCGGTTAAAAACACAGACCTTTTTTCACACATACTTTTTGCAGACAAACTGTACGAGATAAGTAAACCGAGTAAAAAACTTTTTTCTGTGCATAAAGCAGTGGAAGATGCAGTAAATTTCAGTCCTATAGGTAAAGAAGGTGACTTTAAAGCTTTGGTAGAGACACTGCATAACCGTCTTAAAAAGAAATCATTGCTTTTTATACTCTCAGACTTTATAGGAGAGATAGATTTAAAGCTTTTAAGTAAGAAGCATGATGTATTTGCCGTAATGGTTCGTGACAGGTTTGAAGAAGATCCCTCTGAGTTGGGATATCTTAGACTCATCGATATGGAGAGTAAAAAGAGTTTTGAGGGTAACATCGATAGTGGAACACTTAAAAACTATAAAAAAGCACTGCATGACAATGATGAAACGCTCTATAGACAGTTTAAAAAACATGGTATAAGGTTTACAAAGATATATACACACGAAGAGCCTTATGTAAAATTGATGAAATCTATGAGGAGATAGCAGTGGATAATAAGCAGGCAGCAGATATAACTGAACAGTTAAAAGATATAAAACCATTACTTGAAATACCAGACAGTTCTTATTATATTTATTGGGGATTGATTATTTTTGTAGCTTTATTACTACTTGGAGTACTCTTTTTTGTTGCTAAAAAACTTTGGGACAATCGTAAAGAAAATCTTGCTAAAGGGTATTTGAAAAAGATCAAAGCGATAGATTGGAAAGATACCAAGAAGTCTGCCTATGAAGCAACGCATTATGCAAGACTGCTCGCTACAGATGAGAGACGCATCAAACTTTTTGGACAGTTAGAACCACTGCTTGAACAGTATAAATATAAAAAAGAAGTTGAAACAGTTGATACAGATACCCGTAATCGTTTCAACCTCTTTGTGCAGGTAGCTGATGAATCAATTTAGTTTTGAGTATCCTCTTCTGCTGGGGTTAATTTTACTTTTTGTTATCTGTGCTAGATGGTGCAGAGAAAGAAGCAGGGCTATCTATTTCCCTCATGTGGAACAGCTATTGGCTCGCAGTACCAGTAAAAGTTCTTTACTAGGATGGTTAAAGTGGGTAGGTATTGTTGCGGCTGTTGTGGCGTTGGCTTCACCCGTTATTACGAAAACCTATTCCCATAGTAAAAAAGAGGGTAGAGACATCGTATTGATCATCGATGCGAGTGACTCGATGCGTCAGCGTGGTTTTGACCCTAATGATATCTTTAAAAACAAGTTTGATGTCGTTAAAGAAGTGGTTGTGGATTTTATAGACAAGAGAGAGAATGATCGTCTAGGGATGGTGACTTTTGCAGATGTGGCGTTCATCTCCTCCCCACTTACCTTTGAAAAAGATTTTTTGAAAAACATCACACAAATGCAACAGTTAGGTATGGCAGGAAAACGAACAGCTATCAATGATGCCATTGTGCAGAGCTACAACATTTTGAGTAAAAGTAAAGCCAAGTCTAAAATAGCTATTTTACTGACAGATGGGATAGACAATATGAGTAAAGTCCCTTTCCCTGAACTCAAAAGTATGATAGAGAAAAGAGATATCAAACTCTATACGATCGGTATAGGAAGTCAACGTGACTATAATGGACAGTATCTGCAAGCACTTGCCGTTGCAGGAAAAGGTGAAGCTTATGGTGCAAGAAATGCAGAAACACTTTCAAAAATTTATGAAGAGATCAACAAACTAGAAGTGACAAAGATAGATGATAAAAAGATAGTCCAATATACCTATCTTTATACTTATCCTCTCTTCTTGGCGATATTGAGTCTGTTGTTTTTTATCTATTTTAGATCGGCGAAGGGGGTATAGAGATGAGTTTTGTATATCCACAACTTTTTTGGGCTTTGATCGTTCCTTTTATTGTATTTGCTGTGTTGATCTCTACAAATAAAGAACGCCTCTCTCGCATTTTTGATGAAAAAGTCCTGAAGCGACTGAGTGCAGCAGATGAGAGTATACCTCTGGTGGTAAGAAATGTACTACTATTCACAGCGATATTTCTGATGATAGTCTCTATGGCAAGACCTGTGGTGGAAAAGGGAGACAAGATTGTAGAGGTTAAAGGACTGAGTCTGCTTGTGGGGCTTGATATTTCAGGTTCTATGCGTAGTAAAGATCAGTACCCTAACCGTTTGGAGTTTGCTAAAAAGAAGATGGTCTCTTTGTTTGAAGCCATGCCAAGTGATGAGATCTCGGTTTTGGCTTTTGCCTACAGTTCATTTGTCTTAGCTCCTTTTTCGAGTGACAAAGAGACACTTAAGCAGATGGTTGAAGGGGTAAATGACTCTTATATCAACATGGGTTCAACAGACTTTTTAGCTTTAGGTGAACTTGCTTCTTCTTTGCTGGAAAAGAAAAAACCTAAGATCATGGTACTCTTTACTGATGGTGGAGATGAGGAAGCCATAGAAGGATTTTCAGATATTTTGAAAGCTAATGAGATAGAACTTTATGTGGTACTTGTAGGTACGGAACAAGGTGCTCCTGTCATAAGTGAAGACGGTAAGCCAATGACGCTTGAAGATGGGACTATGGCCATTACGCAAAGAAATGATGCTTTAGGTGAAGTAGCTAAAGAGAATGGTGGAGCTTATGTTGTGGCAACGAATGGAAAAGAGGATATAGAAGAACTTGTCTCTGTCATGCGCAGCAAATACAAAAACCAACAGCAGGGTGAAGTGAAGATCAAAGAGAGAGTAGAGATATTTTATTATCCTTTGGCTGGAGGGTTATTTTTACTTTTGATCGCTCTGAGTTCTATGCCTAGAAGGAGAGAAGTATGATGAGAATTCAGAATGTAGGATCGGTTTACCGACCATGCAAAGATAATATGGTCGGTAAACCAACCCTACGAATATTATTGATGAGTATATTTGTACTTTATTTTTCAGCTTTTAGTGATTTGAATGCAGGACTAACTGACTTTAAAACCATAGAAAAGGCAAATCAGGCATACGAGGCTAAAGCTTATGGAAAGAGTGCAGCACTTTTAAACTCTTTAGATGCAAAGTCTCCTCAAAAGTCTTATGATATAGGTAATGCATACTATAAAGCCAAAAAGTATGATGAAGCCCTAAAAGCATATGAAAATGCCAAAGGTGTAGATGAAGCAACAAGGTTGCATAACCTTGGTAATACCCATTTTCAGAAAAAAGAGTTAGATAAAGCCATAAAAAATTATGAAGAGGCATTGAAACTTAGAGAAGATGAAGAGACTAAGTTCAATTTAGAATTGGCAAAAAAACAGAAGCAGAAACAAGAAGAAGAGAAAAAGAAGCAAGAGCAGAAAGATAAAGATAAAAAAGACGACAAGAAAAAAGACGATAAAAAACAAGATAAAAAAGACCAGAAAAATAAAGACAATAAAGATCAAGATAAGAAGAATCAAGACCAAAAGAAGAAAAACAAACAAGATAAAGACGCTAAGAAGAAAAAGGATGAGAAGAAAAAAGAGGGTGATAAAGACAAGTCAGACTCTAAAAAAGAGAAGCAGGAACCTAAAGATGAAAAAGGTGACAAAGCTTCAGATAAATCTCAAGCACAAAAGAAAATGAGTAAAGAAGAGAAGCTCAAAGAGCAAGAGTTAAAAAGACTGCTTAAAAAAATGGGTCAAAAGAAAATGCCTGTAATGATGTATCAAATGGGTGAGAATAAAAAAACAAAAAGGAGTGAAGATGCAAAACCATGGTAGATCAATAAGTAAAATCATTTTAATATTTAGTGCAACTTTTCAATTTTTATGGTCTGCAAGTGTAGAAGCAACACTTGCCAATACAGAAGTGGTGCAAGGCAATATGGCACAGCTTCGCATAGTAGCTACGGGAGACAGAGCAGAATTTCCAAATATCCGAGAGATAGGTGGTTCACAAGTATTAGGAAGACATCAAAGTCAAAATAATTCTATCAGTTATGTTAACGGAAAGGTATCAAGCATACATACAACAAGTCTCACTTTAACTTTTGCACCACAACATGATATGACCATACCCTCTTATAGTATCAATATAGACGGAACCATTTATAAAACAGAACCGATCAAACTAAAAGTGATAAAATCAAATGCACCACAAGTAGCGAACAGCAATAAGTTCTCACTGATTATGCGTGTAGATAAAAAGTCTGTAATGGCAGGGGAACCCTTTATTGTAACGGTATTTTTCTCTTTGCAAAATGGTGTACGACTCTCTGAAAATCCTCAATATAATAAGCCTGAATTTAAAGGTTTTTTTGTAAATGAAGTTGAGCAGGAGAATACGTATAGAGAAGGTAACCGTCAAGTCACTGAGCTTAAATATATACTTACGCCTAAAACGGAAGGAAATTTTACGCTTGAACCGGCAACAGCTAAGATAGGTGTCTCTGATACAAGCAGACGAGATATGTTTGGTAGGTTTTTCGGAACGGTCTGGACACCTATTGCTTCTAATAGAGTGAATATTGAAGTAAAGCAAAAACCGGAAGATACAGAACTTGTAGGTCGTTTCACTATAGAAAGTAACATAGATAAACAGAGTGTTAAAGCCAATAAACCAGTAAATCTTACTGTGAAGATAGAAGGAGAAGGGAGTCTCGAAGATCTTGAGTTTCCTGACTATGAAATAGATGGTGTCACTGTCTACAGTGATGATGCAAAAGTTGAAAGTAACTTGGCTGGAGGTAAACTTCACAGTACCCTTACAAAAAGCTTTGCCTTTATTTCTAACTATGATTTTAGTATACCATCACGTAGTTTTTCTGTGTATGATGTGGAAAAAAAGGAAGTTACATCTTTAGATATAAAAGCCTATGAGGTTAAAGTAGAAGTTCCAAGAAAAGTTGCAACACAAGTGCATACAGATAAATCTGCACATACATTTGTCCCTAAAAAAGATGTAATCCCGCAGGAACGAGGACAAAAAATAACATCTGATAAGACCATAGAGCCTAAAGTAAAAACGGAAGTATTAAAAAGTACAGTATGGTGGCTGTTGGCTGTTGCTTTTGTTTTGGGTGCTTTGATGATGTATATCGGGTTGAAATGGATACCAAAAGGGAAGTTTGGAAGAGCTAAAAGTCCTTTTAAAGAATCTGAAGCACTGAAGATACTCTATGCACATATGAGTGAAGATGCGGAAGCTGAAATGATGGTACGTAAGCTTTACGCAAAGAAGAATGGTGATAAAAGTGTTATAATTGATAAAAAAGTATTGAAGATGTTGGTAGACAAATATAAAAACCAATAATCTCCCTGGGGGGATACTCATGAGCATATCAAATGTTGCATATTTCTACGGTAGTGTGCAAGAAGCGTATCTTGACAAAATAAAAGCACAAATGGAAGAGGAAAAAGTAGCATACTTTTCGCTTTCTCAGATGTGCAGTATAGAGTTAGATAATTTTGCTCACCTGATTGTCTCAGGAACACTTAAAGAGATCAAAGAGGTTTTGGAACTTGCATTAAGATATGATAAAAGTGTGGGTATCGTACCTATGCCAAAGCAAAAAGAGTTGATGAAAACGTTTGAACTCTCTTCTAAACTTGGTGAGAGTATCACTCAGGCACTGCTACCATCTGAAGAGAAGATAGATATACTTTTTTCCAATGAGAAAATAGTACTACAAGAAGTGGTGATAGGGGATGCACCTCCACTTGACCAGTTTGATACTACACTTAAAGATAAATCACTCTTCGGACGTATTAAACTCTTTTTTCATACGATGGGAAAGGTGAAAGAACTTCATCATACAAAAATGAAACTTACCGATGCCAAAAACAATGAGATCAAATTCTCTGCAGTGGGTTTAGTAGGTGTAGAGTATAGCAATGCAACTTTTGCTTCCAAACTCATCTCAAAGCAGATAAATTCCAGTGATGGAAAACTTTCATTGGTGATATTGGCGCCTATTTCTATGGTTCAGTATATGGGGTATCTCTTTAAATCATTGGTTTCAAGATGGACACCGGAACGATTACCTGAATCTGTAGGCTACATCCGCAGCAGTGCTTTACAAATAGAATCAGGTAGACCCCTTACTGTTCTGATAGACTCTGATCTGAAACAAGAAACACCGGTACAACTTAGAACAGAAGAGAAAGCATTGTCTTTGAGTGTAGGAGAGAAATTTTGGGAGAAACAGACTCAAGAGACAAATAGTAAAGACAGTATCAAAATAGACCATCTCCCCAGTGATGAAGAGAGTGCAGGGTATTTGAGTAAATCCATTCCATTTTTTTCACATGCAAGTCAAGAGCAATACACAACACTATTTACAAATCTAAGAGAAGAGAGTAGGACAAGTTCCACTTTTATGATATTATTGATCTTCGCAACGATGATCGCTACTTTTGGTTTGTTTATCAACTCAAGTTCAGTTATTATAGGAGCAATGCTTTTAGCACCGTTGATGCAGCCCATAGTTAGCTCGAGTATGGGTGTGCTTCGACAAGATAGTGCATTACTGCTAGGAGGTGCGAAAAGCATCTTTATCGGTGTGTTGGCAGTACTCCTTACTGCATCGATCATCGCATTTTTTACACCTATAGAGCGGCTCACTACAGAGATGGCCGGACGGCTCTCTCCTACGATCTTAGATCTTTTTGTTGCCATTGTCTCTGGAGCAGCAGCAGCCTATGCAAAAAGTAATGAAAAGATACTGGGCTCTTTAGCAGGTGTAGCTATTGCTGTGGCATTGGTACCTCCTATTGCTGTAGCAGGCATAGGGCTGGGTTGGGCTGATTGGCATATGTTCAGTACGGCATTTTTACTCTTTATCACGAACCTTGTAGGGATTGTTCTTGCTGCTGCACTTACCTTTGTCATCTTGGGTTTTTCACCTATTCATGTAGCAAAAAAAGGGATATTTATATGGATGGCTATTGTAGTCGTCGTAGCTATACCGCTCTATAGTTCATTTGGTAAAATGCAAGAAGATATACGTATACAAAGAATTCTTTCAAATTTAGAATTTAATGTAGGTGATCATGATGTAAAACTGATGCATATAGAGCTTGTCCATCGTAAAAATGTAAATGAAATTCGTTGTGAAGTAATAGCAACAGGGATACTTAAAAAAGAAGAGAAGCTACGTTTAAAAGAAGTGATTCAAAAAAGCATAGGCAAAGAGGCTGAGGTGATTGTAACGTTTAGGTATAAGTTATAACTTGGCTTCGGCAAGCTCAGCTACCTAGTTGTTTATTATTCGTTGGCTGAGCTTGTCGAAGCCCCACCTTTAGTTAATCTAAAATGTCATGTAAAGTATTTGCATCATTCATCCAGCTGTTGAGTGCTTCCCACTCTTCATTCTCAACCATATTTTGACACTTAGTAAGTTCAGCCTGAAAGACGCTGATGGCTTCAAGTAGATTGGTTTTATTTTGTCTGAAAATATCTTCCCACATATTAGGTGAAGATTTAGCGATGCGGCTCATGTCCTTAAAACCACCACCGGCAAGGGCTATAATACTTTCAGAGGCTTCTTGTTTCATCACAGAGTTGGCAAGTGAATAACTGAGTGCATGGGGCATATGAGAGATGAATGCTGCATGTCTATCATGCTCTTTCGCATCCATGAAGACCAGTTCCATACCGATGCTCAAGAAGAGTTTTTTAGCCACTTCTTGTTGATATGTCCCACTTTTTTCTATATCACACAGTACAACAACTTTATCTGTATACAGATCAGAAACAGCAGCATAAGGACCAAATTTTTCTGTTCCTGTCATAGGGTGTGCAGTGACAAAATTGGCTCTTATCTCTTTGGGGATACTTTGTGAGATTTTTTCTTTGGTACTACCAAGATCTATAACAGTACATCTCTCATCTAACCCTTGTATCTCTTTGGAAATAGTAATAATACCATCGACAGGAATCGTTAAAAAAATGATGTCACAGTGACTTATATCACCTAGTGTTTGGACAACTTCATCAACTAACCCTAGAGAAAGTGCTTGGGTACAATGTTTTTCATTATGGTCAAGACCTATGAAATGGAAGTTTTTTGAGGTTTTCTGAAGGGCTATACTGAGAGAGCCTCCCATAAGTCCAAGACCAATAATACCAATTTTTTGTATCGTCATAATTATGCCCTTACAGTACTCAAATAATTTTTGAAGATTATAACATGATTATTTTGTTTATTATGCCCCTCTTATTGAAAAAAAGATAAAATATTAGCAAATTATATTAAGGTATTATTATGGTAAAAAAGATAGTTCTTTCATGGATGCTGATAGGATCACTACTTCTAGCGCAGAAAGTGACACAGATCAAATTTGAAGGACTTGCACATCTTTCTCAGAGTGTTGCACTGGAGATCGCTGATATTCGTGTGGGTGAGCAGATGGACAGTACTAAAATCAATCAATCGATTAAAAACTTCTTTGAACAAGGGTATTTTAAAGATGTATGGGTTGATCAGCAGGGTGGAGTACTTACTTATCACTTTGAAGAGAAAGTGTCTATTGCCAATATTCAGGTTAAAGGTTATGGCGATGACGGAAAGAAACTTTTAGAGGGAATTGGTCTTGAAAAAGGTGACCTTTATGATGAGGCACGCATCAAGAAAGCAAAGAAGATGATGCTTGCGGCACTTGAAAGTCAAGGTAGTTATGATTCTGTTATTGAGGTCACTACTACTCCTGTAGGAAAGGGAGCAGTTTCTGTTGTTTTTGATGTAAACAAGGGTGAAAAGATCAAGATCAAAAAGCTTAATTTTATCGGTGCTTCAGAGTTAAGTCGGAATGATCTTGAGAGGGATCTTGCGAACCAGGAAGAAGATTTTTTTGGTTGGATACCAATATTTAACAATGGTGAAGTAAAAGTAGATCAGCTTGAATATGATGCATATAGAGTAAAAGAAACCTATATGAAAAACGGGTATTTGGATGTCTATGTAAGTAAACCGCTTATGCGTGTAGACTATAGTTCATACACTGCAGAGGTAGATTATCAGATCAAAGAGGGTGTTCAGTATCGTGTAGGTGAAGTGAGTATAGAACAATCAGTAGAGGGACTTAATAGTGAAGATTTGATGGATGACCTGTTACTTAGAAAGGGGCGTGTTTTCAATATCACACGTATGCGTAAAGATATGAAAATGATTCAAGATGCAGCAGGAAATCTTGGATATGCTTATGCGAAAGTTTCCCCAAATATGCGTAAAAATACAGAAGGAAAAATTGTTAATCTTCAGTATGTGGTTCAGCCAGGTATGAAAGTGACGATCAATGATGTACTGATCTCAGGTAACGACACTACAAAAGACAGGGTTATCCGTAGATATATCTATCTTGCTCCTGGTGACAGGTTTAATGCCAGAGATCTTAAAGACAGTAAAAATGCACTGGGAAGAACAGGTTTCTTTGATAATGTAGATATCCAAAGCCAAAGAATCTCAGCTGATAAGATCAACCTTCTTGTAAAAGTAAAAGAGGCAGCTACAGGGACCATCTCTGCAGGTGGTGGGTATGGAAGTTATGAAGGTTTAATGCTCAATGCTTCTATCTCAGATAAAAATATATTTGGTTCGGGGATCAATAGTACTTTAGGTTTTGAAATTTCAAAAATTTCAAAGAACTATAATCTCTCTTTTGTTAACCCAAAAATTTGGGACAGCATGTATAGCTTAGGTGTAAATTTCTATAAAAAAGATTATGAGTATATTGACTATACGCAAGATCAGCTTGGAGGTGGGTTGAATGTAGGTAGAGAGTTTTTTAGACACTTCTATGCTTCAGTAGGCTTAGGATATGTCGATAATCAATCTACATACAATGATACTTATGCTGCTGATACTCTTGTTACATTCTATAATGACCAGTATAAAAAAGCTTCAGCTTTTGCAAGTATAAAATTTGACAATACAGATGATTACTATTTGCCAAGAGAAGGATTTATAGCATCACTAAATATGGAACTTGCACAAATGGATGGGGATATGAAGCAAGAGGATATTGATAGAGGTTATTCGGAGTTTGATGACTTTACTAAAATGTCAGCACGTTTTGGTGCATTTTATGGGATGGAAGATCTTGTGGAATATGACCTTATTTTGCGATTTAAAGCAAGATATACGAATATTATATCCAGAAATAATGAGTATATCCCTATCGCGGAGAGACTCTTTATGGGTGGTATAGGATCTGTGAGAGGGTATGACCCATACTCTATCTCACCAGAAGTATTGGGAGATAGAATTGGTGGTACAGAACGTGCCTCTGCGACTGTTGAAGCCAGTATTCCTCTCTCTGAAGCAGCAAAGATGAGACTGTCATTTTTCTATGATTATGGTGTCATTGGTTCAGATAGTGTACCTACAGCTTCAGGAACAGACCTAACGTTTGATAATATCTCCAGATCTTCAACAGGTGTAGTACTTGAGTGGCAGTCTCCTTTTGGAGCGATTAACCTTGTATTCGCTTATCCAGTTAATGAGCAGCCAGGTGATGAAACATCGGTATTTGAATTCTCAATGGGAACGAAATTTTAAGTAGCATGGAGTAAGTAGCAAGGAGCAATTAAGGAAAGGTATCAAAGAATTGCTACCTGCTACCTGCTACCTGCTACCTGCTACCTGCTACCTGCTACCTGCTACCTGCTACCTGCTACCTGCTACCTGCTACCTGCTACCTGCTACCT
>Ga0209013_10000735_pt1 | contig 29800 bp, 24 predicted proteins | sample Cruoilmetagenom2_FD_187291 | JGI IMG/M metagenome (GOLD analysis project Ga0209013, IMG submission 187291) | Oil polluted marine microbial communities from Coal Oil Point, Santa Barbara, California, USA - Sample 2 (SPAdes) (version 2) | ecosystem: Environmental > Aquatic > Marine > Oil seeps ...
AAAAAAATCCGCAAAAATGCGGATTTTATTTTTAGTATGAAAACTGGTTTTTATCTAGTAAATAAAATTTCACGGTATTTAGTGAGTGGCCAAATTTCATCATCTACCATTAATTCTAATTTATCGCAATGGTATCTAATTTCATCGAAATAAGGCTTCACCTTATTACAATAAGCTTCTGCTTTCTTTTCAAAATCTTCAATTTTATTTGCTTTTTTTCTGGCGGCAAGCATATCATCAATTTTAGCATGTAAGCCTTCAATATGTTTTGAAATTTTAGTAATTAACTGTAACTGTTCATCAGCATGTTTTTTATAATCTTTACCAAAAATATCTTTTAATCCTTTTACGTTTTTAATTAACAAATTTTGATATTTAATTGCAGTTGGCACAATATGATTACCTGCAATATCGCCTAATGCTCTAGATTCTATTTGAATACGCAAGGTATATTCTTCAATTTCAATTTCATAACGAGCCTCTGCTTCAATTTTACTCATTACACCCATTTCTTCGAATAGCTTAATAGATTTTTCAGCAACCTTAACCTTTAATGCTACTGGTGTAGTTTTATTATTGCTTAAATTTCTTTTTTTAGCTTCTTTTTCCCAAGCATCACCATAACCATTTCCTTCAAATAAAATACTTTTAGATTGTTTAATATATTCTCGTAACACGTTAAAAATTGCTTCATCTTTCTTTAAATCCATTTTTTCAATTAAAGCATCTACTTCTACTTTAAAATCTTTTAATTGTTTTGCAACAATAGTATTTAAAATGGTCATCGGGTTTGCACAATTTGCCGTAGAACCAACAGCTCTAAATTCAAACTTATTTCCTGTAAAGGCAAATGGCGAAGTTCTATTTCTATCGGTATTATCTAAAAGTACATCCGGTATTTTACCCACCACATTTAATTTTAAATCGGTTTTTTCCTCAGGAGATAATTTACCATTAGTTACTCCTTCTAATTCATTTAAAACTTTAGTAAGTTGTTCTCCAATAAAAACGGAGATAATTGCTGGCGGTGCTTCATTAGCGCCTAACCTATGATCATTACTTGCAGATGCAATAGAAGCACGAAGTAATTCCTCATTATCATTAACAGCTTTTATAGTATTAATAAAAAAGGTTAAAAATTGCAAATTACTCATCGGAGTTTTTCCAGGACCTAATAAGTTAACTCCGGTGTCTGTTGCCAAAGACCAGTTATTATGTTTACCTGAACCATTTATACCTGCAAATGGTTTTTCGTGAAATAACACTTTAAAATTATGACGAGAACCAACTTTTCCCATAACATCCATTAGTAATGAGTTATGATCTACCGCTAAATTAGACTCTTCATAAATTGGTGCTAATTCAAACTGATTAGGAGCTACTTCATTATGGCGAGTTTTTACTGGAATACCCAAAAGCATACATTCCGTTTCTAATTCGCGCATAAAATTTAATGCTCTTGTTGGAATAGAACCAAAATAATGATCATCTAGCTGTTGCCCTTTAGCAGGAGAATGTCCAACTAAAGTTCTACCTGTTAATGTAATATCTGGTCTGCTAGCTGCTAACGCCTTATCAATTAAAAAATATTCTTGCTCCCATCCTAAAGAAGAAGTTACTTTTCTAACATTTTTATCAAAGTATTTACAAACATCTGTTGCTGCTTTATCCACGGATTGTAAAGCTCTTAACAATGGTGTTTTATAATCTAACGCCTCACCTGTGTAAGAAATAAAAATAGTAGGAATACATAAAGTGGTTCCATAAATAAAAGCAGGTGAAGTTGGATCCCAAGCAGTATAACCACGGGCTTCAAACGTATTTCTAATACCTCCGTTTGGAAAACTAGATGCATCTGGTTCTTGCTGTACCAATTGTCCTCCACCAAATTTTTCAATAGCTAAACCACCACCAATAGTTTCAAAAAATGCATCATGTTTTTCTGCGGTTGCACCAGTTAATGGCTGAAACCAGTGTGTATAATGGGTTACTCCTTTAGCTAGTGACCATTCTTTCATAGCTGCAGAAACCTGATCGGCAATTTTTCTGTCAATTTTTGTTCCTTTTCCAATAGCACTCATAACACCTATATAGGCATCTTTTGTTAAATATTGGCGCATGGAAGTTTCATCAAAAACATTTTCACCAAATAATACAGATCGTTTGGTATTTTCTACTACTTCAATTGGTTTTCTGTTTAAGGTTTCAGAAAGAGCTTTAAAACGAATTTTAGACATAAGTACTGTTTTGTTACATAATTATAATAGTACAAATCTAAATTATTTTTTTATATTAAAAAATATAACCCCTAAAAAATTAGGGGTTAAAATATTTTTTTACGTATTAACCAGTTTTTAACCCTATTTTTTACATTATTTAAACAATAATGTGCTAAATATAAATGATATATATATAAATATTAAAATAACTCCTTCTTTCCATGATAATTTCATTTTAACAGGTATAAAAGTTAATGGAAAAATGATAAGGGCCGTACCAAGCATCCAATAAATATCATTTGTTAACAAGCCACTATCTACCACTTTTATAGGAGTAATTATAGAAGTAATACCTAATACAGCTAAAATATTAAAAATATTAGAACCTATTAAGTTACCTAAGGATATTGCTTTTTCTTTCTTTAAAACTGCAATAACCGAAGCCGCCAGTTCCGGAATACTTGTTCCTATAGAAACTATGGTTACCCCAATAATACGTTCGCTTACATTATAGAATTTAGCCATTCCAACTGCGCCATTAATTAATAATTCTGAGCCTCCCCAAAGGGCAACACCTCCAATTATAAAATACAAGAAAATTTTAAAAGTCGGTAAATTCTCAGCTTCCTCATCAAGCTCTTCAACAACTGCATTTTTTTGAAATTTCAATAAATAAACTAGAAATATAATAAGAAATACAACTAAAATAACTCCTTCATAACTTTGCAAAATACCATCATAAGCAATAAAACCATATAACAATACGGATGCTAACATCATAACTGGCCAATCGGTTCTGTAAAAACTTTTTTCAACACTTATTGTTGACAACATGACTGTTATTGCCAGTACAAATCCTAAGTTAGCAATATTGGAACCAATTACATTACCAAAAGCTATATCTGCATGGTTCTCCAATGCAGATTTAACGCTTACAATTAATTCAGGAGCCGAAGTAGCAAATGAAACTACCGTCATTCCAATAATAATTTTTGGTATATTTAATCGTAATGAAAATCCAACTGCAGATTTTAGCAACCAATGCCCTCCAAAAATTAATAATCCTAAGCCAACTACAATTAAAAGTAAATTCATTTATTTTTTTTGTCAAATATAATAGAATTAAAAAGTGTATTTACTATATCTACAATAGAATAATAAAACTTCATATTATTTAAAATAAAAACTTGAGTTATTTTACACTACAAAAATCTAACAGCCATTATTCAGCAATTTTCACCACCAAATTTCCTTTACTTTATACATTGTTATTAAAACGTTCCATTACTTAATTACAATTTTAAACTATTAACAAATTACTACTTATCATTTATAACTTCTCCCTAGCATTAATTAAACATGTATAAATCATTATTGTTATTTAGTTATCATTTGTAATTTAATTATATAAAAACACTTAAAATTAGTTGGAAACATCAATAAACTTGAATTATCTTATATAAAGAATGAAAAAAAACACTAATTATTAACCTAAAACCTATTTAATTATGATTACAATTTTCGCTTTAGTAACAAAACTAGTTTTAAGTATTGTTAGTTTTATCTTTGCCTTTTAACGTTAAAACAATAAAAATCTCATTTTTGGTGAGATTTTTATATTTATGTACTTTCGTAAAATGAAAAAACAACTATTTAAACTTTTAGCAAAATTGAACAAATTTATATTTCCGAGTTTTTCAAAAAAAGAGTTAGATATGGGAAAAGCTAAAAAATGGCATTTAGCAATTATAGGCTGGAGATATTTTGTAACCAAAAATAGTTTGTAAATAATTATAAAATAGTATATTTGCACCCGCAAAAAGGCCTCGTAGCATAACTGAATAGTGCACTTGATTACGGCTCAAGAGGTTGCAGGTTTGAATCCTGCCGAGGTCACATTAAAAAAGCGAACTTTAAAGTTCGCTTTTTTCTTTTTTACAACCCTATTTTAGTTACAAACTATTTGATAATTCGTGTAGTCATCTTCAAACCATCCAGAAGGTAAATCATTTAATTGGTTTTCGCTTACTTTAACACAAGCTAAATCTAAATTATAATTGGTTTTTAAATGAGTTAATTTTATATTATTACTTAAATCCAAACTAGATAGTTTGTTTCTATTGCAAAATAAACAGGTCAATGCCGTATTATTACTAATATCTAATCTATTCAAATTATTATCGTAACAATCCAAGTGAACTAATTTAGTATTATTACTTACGTTTAAACTTTCTAATAAATTACATTTACAGTATAAATACAATAGATTCTTATTTTTACTTACATCAATACTTGTAAGCCTATTTCCAATACAACAAACATGCGTTAAATTCAGATTTTGGCTTAAATTTAAAGTTGTTAAATTATTAAAATCACATATTAAAATTTTTAAGGATTTAAACCCTTCAATTCCAGTTAAATTATTAATTTTTTTATTTGATATAGATAATTTTTTAATAAATCTAATGTTTTTTGTTTGCACGTAATGATCAATAGGAAAATCATCCAAACCAAGGTCAATTAAGGCTTGCTCAAAATTTTCATCAGGCACATAAATTTCCTTGTTATTATAATGATGGACTAATAATTTATCACTTTCTATAGCTTGTTCTGAAAATATTTTTTCGGTAATTAAACTCTCATCTGGAACAAGTAAATCTTCTTTTTTACAATTTTGAAATAAGAAACTCATGCTAATCAAAAGAAGAATCCAATAATATTTTTTTGTAGCTTTCATAATATTTAGAGTTAAATTTAAAATATCAAATAAAAGACAGTGAATCTGTAATATTTTGAATATAAGTTTTTTAATTGTAATTTCCATTGATTATAATCAATGGAAATTATGATTTTAATCAAAAAAAAACATTTTAAGATATTAATAAAAAAAATCAGTAACTTGCTAACAATTATCAACTTTTTTCAAAGTTTAATGTGAAACCTTTACCCAATTAACAACCTAACAAAATTATTTATATGATAAAATCAAAATTTATAGCATCTATTAATAATACCTATAATTTAAATTTAACCCAACAAAAAATTAAAGAAACTACCTTTTCAAAACTTTCAAATGGCAAAATACTATTCAATTTAAATGGTAAAAACCACCTAATTGAATTAACCAAAAGTAATTTTAATGAAAAAACATATTCCTTTATTATACAAGGAAATTCTTATAATGTGCAACTTTCCAACGAACTCGATATTAAAATTGCGGATATGGGATTTGCAAAAGGAAATTCTAAAGAACTAAACAGTATAATTGCTCCAATGCCCGGCTTAGTACTCTCTATAAATGCAAAAGAAGGCGATTTGGTAACGGAAGGCGATGTATTAATTGTACTTGAAGCAATGAAAATGGAAAATAGCATTGTAGCTACAAAAACTGGAACAATTTCTTCTATTTCTGTTTCCAAAGGAAAAACTGTTGAAAAAGGAGAACATTTAATTGAACTTTCTTAATTATCACATAAAATTTAAAATGAAAAAAATACTTATTGCTAACCGCGGAGAAATTGCTATCCGAGTTATGAAAACAGCAAAAAAAATGGGTATAAAAACAGTAGCTGTTTATTCTGAAGTAGATAAAAATGCTCCGCATACAAAATTTGCAGACGAAGCAGTTTACATTGGCGAATCTCCCTCTAACAAATCCTATCTTTTAGGAAGTAAAATAATTGAAGTAGCAAAAAAATTAAAAGTAGATGCTATTCATCCGGGTTACGGTTTTCTAAGTGAAAACGGCAAATTTGCAGAAGAAGCAGAAAAAAATAACCTTATTTTTATTGGACCAAAAAGCGTTTCCATTGAAACTATGGGAAATAAACTTGCCGCAAAAGAAGCGGTTAAAAAATATAATATTCCAATGGTTCCAGGAGAAGATAATGCCATTGAATCTCCAGAAGAAGCCGCAATTATTGCAAAAAAAATTGGATTTCCTATTCTCATTAAAGCTGCAGCAGGTGGTGGCGGTAAAGGAATGCGTGTGGTTTACAAAAAAAGTGAAGTTGTTGAACAATTAAAACGAGCCATTAGCGAAGCAAAATCTGCTTTTGGAAACGGCTCTGTTTTTATTGAAAAATATATTGACTCTCCAAGGCATATTGAAATTCAAATTTTAGCAGACAGTTTTGGCAATGTGGTTCATTTATTTGAACGCGAATGTAGTATTCAACGTCGCCATCAAAAAGTAGTTGAAGAAGCTCCATCTACCATATTAACTTCCGATTTAAGAAAAAAAATGGGAGAAGCCGCCATTAAGGTTGCCAAATCGTGTAATTATTTAGGTGCAGGAACGGTAGAATTTTTAGTAGATAAAAATCTAAACTTCTATTTTTTAGAGATGAACACTCGCCTGCAAGTAGAACATCCTGTAACCGAATTAATAACTGGTATTGATTTAGTAGAACAACAAATAAAAATTGCTAACGGAGAAGCTATTTCTTTTACACAAAACGATTTAAAAATAAAAGGTCATGCAGTAGAATTAAGGGTATATGCTGAAGATTCTTATCAAGATTTTTTACCGAGTATTGGAACATTAAAAACCTATCAACTACCTATTGGCAAAGGAATTAGAGTAGATAATGGATTTGAAGAAGGCATGGAAGTTCCAATTTTTTACGACCCAATGCTGTCTAAACTTATTACGTTTGGTAAAACTAGAAATGAAGCCATTCAACTAATGCTTTCGGCAATAGAAAATTATAAAGTGGTAGGTATTAAAACCACGCTTCCATTTGGTAAATTTGTGTTTGAGCATGAAGCATTTATTTCTGGAAATTTTGATACTCATTTTGTAAAAAATTATTTTAATGAAAAAACCATTAAAAAAATTGAAGAATCCGCATCTGAAATTGCTGCAATGGTGGCTTTAAAATTATATTTAGAAGAACAAAAACAATTAAAAATCGCCAAAATCAACTAACGTTTCAATTTTACTTATGAAAGCAAAATATAAAATATTAAAAGAAAGACAAGACTTAGCAAAATTAGGTGGAGGAGAAAAACGAATTACAAAACAACACGATAAAAAAAAGCTAACAGCACGTGAACGAATTAATTATTTATTAGATGCAAACTCTTTTGAAGAAGCTGGCATGTTGGTTACTCACAGAACTAGCGATTTTGACATGGAAAAAGAGCTTTATTTTGGAGATGGTGTTGTAACCGGATCTGGAACTATAAACGGTAGGTTAGTTTTTGTTTTTGCACAAGATTTCACTGTTTTTGGAGGGTCTTTATCCGAAACCCATGCCGAAAAAATCTGTAAAATCATGGATCAGGCGGTAAAAGTAGGAGCTCCATTAATTGGTTTAAATGATTCTGGAGGAGCAAGAATTCAAGAAGGAGTGCGTTCTTTAGGTGGTTATGCCGATATTTTTTATCGCAATGTTCAGGCTTCTGGTGTAATCCCTCAGATTTCTGCTATTATGGGCCCTTGTGCTGGTGGAGCAGTTTACTCACCTGCTATGACCGATTTTACTTTAATGGTAGAAGATACAAGTTATATGTTTGTTACTGGTCCTAACGTAGTTAAAACTGTAACAAATGAAGAAGTAACCGCAGAAGAATTAGGAGGCGCAAGTACGCACTCAGTTAAATCTGGCGTAACACATATCACAGCGGCAAATGATGTAGTGTGTTTAAATGATATTAAAAGCTTATTAAGTTATATTCCTCAAAACAATCATACAAAACCTTTAAAAATTCCATATTTATTAAAAGAAGAAATCAGAGAAAACTTAGAAAATATTATTCCAGATAGTGCTAATAAACCTTATGATATGCATCAAGTAATTGATGGTATTATTGATGAGGATTCTTTTTTTGAAATTCATAAAGATTTTGCTGAAAATATTATTGTTGGGTTTGCTCGTTTAGCTGGTAGAAGTATAGGAATTGTAGCAAACCAACCAATGAATTTAGCTGGCTGTTTAGATGTTAACAGTTCTAAAAAAGGAGCTAGATTTACACGTTTTTGCGATTGTTTTAATATTCCTCTTTTGGTATTAGTTGATGTACCAGGATTTTTACCAGGAACAGACCAAGAATGGAATGCCATTATTACAAATGGTGCAAAATTATTATACGCTTTAAGCGAAGCAACTGTTCCAAGAATTACTGTAATTACCAGAAAAGCTTATGGTGGTGCTTATGATGTAATGAATTCTAAACACATAGGTGCGGATTATAATTTTGCTTGGCCTTCTGCAGAAATTGCAGTTATGGGTGCAAAAGGAGCCGCTGAAATAATATTTAAAAATGAAATAAAAGAAGCGAAAAATCCAGCTGAAAAATGGAAAGAAAAAGAAGCGGAATATGCATCTAAATTTGCCGATCCTTATCGTGCAGCAAGAAGAGGATTTATTGATGAAATTATTTTGCCAAAAAATACTAGAAGAAAACTAATAAAAACTTATCAAATATTAGAGAATAAAAAAGTTTTAAAACCAAATAGAAAACACGGAAATATTCCTTTATAAAAAAATTTAAAATTAATGTAAGCAACCTAAATAATTTCGACTAATAAGCAAAAGTTACAATTGTTTTAATATTTTTCATTCTTAAAATTGATGATGTTCTTTTGGTTAAGAGTAACTTTTTGAAAAGTCAGTATTTCGTATTAAATACTGACTTTTTTTATATAATTTCTGCGGATAATCCTTTGGTAAGTAATAAAGAGCAACGAGGTTTTAAATCGTTATATTCGCCTGTTTTAACCGTACATTTTCCTTTATAATGCACAAGAATTGTGCATTGCTCTGCTTGTTCTAAGGTATGGTCACAAACCTCAATTAACGAGTCAATAACAAAATCAAAAGTATTTACATCATCATTAAATAATACAATTTCATGTTGCTTAGTAACTTCTTCAAGTACATCAACTTCTTCTTGTATTTTTTTCTTTGTGCTCATCAACCAAAATTATAACTTATTTTACATACTTCAAAGCAACCCAATTATTTCTTTCGATAGTTTTAGATAATTTCAAACCAAATTCAGAAACTTTTTTATCAATAATTGGTATATCTTCTTTGTAAAATCCACTTAACAACAAGACTCCTTCATCATTCAAGCAGTTTGCGTATGCATGAATATCGTTAAGTAAAATATTCCGATTTATATTTGCAATAATTACTTCATAATTTTTATTATTTAACAATGCCGCATCTCCTTCAAAAACAGAAATTTTATGGCAATTATTACGCTCCACATTTTCTAAAGAATTTACATAACACCAATTATCATTATCAATAGCATCAATAGGATTAGCTCCTTTCATTTCAGCAAGAATAGCCAAAATTCCGGTTCCGCACCCCATATCCAAAACCTTTTTACCTTTTAAATCTAAATCTAACAAATGTTGAATCATCATATGCGTAGTTTCATGATGACCTGTTCCAAAACTCATTTTTGGTTCAATAACAATATCATATTTTAAATTAGGATTTTCATGAAAAGGAGCTCTCACACTCACTAAATCATCTACTTGAATTGGGTTAAAATTCTTTTCCCATTCGCTGTTCCAATTAACTTGTTTAATAGTTTTTTTAGTAAACTCAATTTTAAACTCGTTAGAATTTAATACGTAAATGGATTTAAGAATATCTTCAAACCAATCTTTTTTTTGAATGTAGGCAATTACTCCATCTTCCGTTTCTACAAAACTTTCAAAACCTACATTTCCTAATTCTGCAATTAAAATTTCACTTGCAGGTTCTTTAGGCTCAATGTTAAATTGATAAGATATGTAAATAGAATCCATTAAATTGCGTCAATTATTGCTTTAAAATCATCTTTATTAAGTGCTGCCCCACCAATTAAACCACCATCAACGTCTTGTTTAGAAAATATTTCTTTAGCATTTGCTGGTTTTACACTTCCACCATACAAAATAGAAATTCCTTCAGCAGTAGCGGTTTCATATTTTTCAGTCATTATTTTTCTAATAAAAGCATGCATTTCTTGTGCTTGTTCTGGAGAAGCTGTTTCGCCAGTGCCAATTGCCCAAACCGGTTCATAAGCCAAAATAATATTTTTAAAATCTTTAGCTTCTAAATGAAATAACCCATTTTTTAACTGGCTTTCTACAACTTTAAAATGATTATTTGATTTTCTATCTTCTAAAACCTCTCCAAAACAGAAAATTACTTCCATTTTATTTGCCAAAGCAGTATTCACTTTTTTAGCTAATATTTCATCGGTTTCTCCAAAATATTGTCTTCGTTCTGAATGTCCTAAAATAACAATTTTTGCTCCAACAGATTTCAACATTTCGGCAGATACCTCTCCTGTATAGGCTCCGCTTTTTTCAAAATGCATATTTTGTGCTGCTACTTCAACTTTAGTACCTTTAGCTTTTTTAGCCACTTTTTGAAGACTTACAAAAGTTGGTGCTACAATTACTCTAGTATTTTTTAAAGCTGTTTTTTTAATGCTCTTTACAATTTTTTTTGTTAACGATTTTGAAGCTTTTAAATCGTTATTCATTTTCCAGTTTCCTGCTACTATTTTAGTTCTCATATTCCATTATTTAGTATTACAAAATTAAGCAAATAATTTGATGTTTTAATTTTTCACTTTTAGTTACTACGAATTCGTTTTCGACAGACCTAATTATGCTATCCTAACTTTTGGATCGAGTAAACCATAAATTACATCTACCAAAATATTAATTAAGATAAACATAAAGGAAATTACCAATACGCTTCCCATAATAACAGGTAAATCAAGTGTATTTAAGGCATTTACTATTTCTTTTCCCAATCCGTTCCAGTTAAAAATATATTCTACAAAAACTGCTCCAGCCAACATCGATGCAAACCAACCTGAAACTGCTGTAACTACTGGGTTTAATGCATTTTTTAAGGCGTGTGTTTTAATAATGCTATATTTTGAAAGACCTTTTGCTCTTGCTGTTCTAATATAATCCTGATTTAAAACTTCTAATAAGGAATTTCGCATTAATTGAATTACTACTGCTAAAGGTCGTATTCCTAAAACAATAGAAGGTAATAACAAATTTTTCCATTGTATAGTAATTCCTTCTCCAAAATCATCGACTTCAAATAAACTACCAGTCATATTTAAATTGGTGTATTTATGCAATACAAAACCAAAAAACCAAGCAAATAATATGGCGGAAAAAAAGGAAGGAACACTCATTCCTAAAGTGCTAATTATAGATATAATTCTATCCAATAAAGAATCTTTATAAATTGCTGATAAAATTCCAAACAAAACACCTAAAAAAATAGCGATTGTTATAGCTGAAACAGCTAAAATTGCAGTGTTAGGTAAGGTTTCATTAATTATTTCTGATACTTTTTTATCTGTTTTTTGAAATGATTTTCGTAAATAAGGATACTTCAAAATAACAGCGTATTTTTTAAAACGCAACAAGGGTAAATACGAGTATTTATTTGGACTTAAAAAAGTAAAATTATTAGGATTATTACTGTGGATGGAAATAGGAGATAAATCGTTTAAATAATAAAAATATTGTTTTGAAATTGGTTGATCAAAACCGTATTTTTTTCTAATATTTTGAAGTTGAGCACTGTCTTCTTGCTGATCTAGCATCATTCTGGAAGGATCGCCAGGCAAAACATTAAATAAAAAGAATATAACGGTAACCACACCAAATAAGGTTAGTAATGCATAGCCAATTTTATGTATGAAATAACTAATCAAAAATTATATTTTATTCACAAATATAACTTAAAGTATTAAAATTATTACTTTTGTGTAATTCTTTATTTGAACTTATGAAAAAACAGGAACTGATTACTCAAATTAAACAAAAAAAATCTTTTTTATGCATTGGTTTAGATGTAGATTTAGACAAAATTCCAACGTATTTATTGAAAGAGGAAGATCCTATTTTTGAATTTAACAAGCAACTTATTGATGCAACGCATAATTTAGCAGTTGCATACAAACCTAATATTGCTTTTTATGAAGCCTACGGATTAAAAGGTTGGATTGCATTAGAAAAAACTATTATTTATTTAAACCAAAATTATCCTGAAATATTTACAATTGCCGATGCAAAACGCGGCGATATTGGAAATACTTCAACCAGATATGCAAAAGCTTTTTTTGAAGATTTAAACTTTGACGCTATTACTGTTGCTCCTTATATGGGAAAAGATTCTGTAGAACCTTTTTTAGATTTTGAGAATAAAAATACCATTTTACTAACATTAACTTCAAATGTTGGAGGATTGGATTTTCAAACTTTAAAAACTTCGGATAATGTATTGTATAAAACCGTTTTAAAAACTTCTTTAACTTGGAAAAATTCTAAAAACTTAATGTTTGTAGTTGGAGCAACTCGTCCAGATTATTTTAAAGAAATTAGAAAAATTGTACCTAACCACTTTTTGCTAGTTCCTGGTATTGGTGCTCAAGGCGGTGATTTACAAGGAGTTTGTAAATATGGATTGACCAAAGATTGCGGATTACTTATTAATTCTTCAAGAAGTATAATCTATGCTGGAAATGGTAAAGATTTCGCCTTAAAAGCACAGCAAGAAGCCTTAAAAATTCAACAAGAAATGGAAACCATTTTAGCTATTAATTAGTCTTGCAAAGCAAAAACTTGTTTTAATAAATTTGTAGTTCGTTCATTTACGTTAGAACGGATTTCTTTTTCTTTAACCTCAACCATAGTGTAAACACCTTTTAATGCTTGGGTGGTAACATAATCCGTTAAATTTGGGTTTACATTATTTGTTAAAGGTAAGTTATTGTACTTGGTTATTAGATTATTCCAAATTATATCTGCACCAACTTTTTTAAAGGAAGCATTTATTATAGGATTAAATTTTTGATATAAATCGGTAGCAGTTTTATTTTTTAAATAAGTAGTTGCTGCATTTTTATCACCTAACAAAATATGTTTTGCATCCGTAAAAGTCATTCCTTTTATAGCATCTACAAAAATTGGAATTGCCTCTCCAACAGCATCTTCTGCCGCTCTATTTAACACTTTCAACCCTTCATCTGCAACTTTTGATAAGCCAATTTTACGCAAAGTGTTATCTACTTTTTGCAATTCTGTAGGTAACATTATTTTTACCAATTCATTTTTAAAAAACCCATCTTTTACCGATAACAAACGAACTTTATCTGTAATACCTTTATTTAGTGCCTCTTTTAAACCACTGGCTATTTGGCTATTGGTAATTCCTGCATTTGGTAATTGATTTACAATTTGTTGCAATTCTGAACAAGCAGAAAATTGAAATACCATTACTATTAAAATTATTCTTTTCAACATATTTATTTTTTAGCTAATATAAGGTGATTTATTTTTTAAAAGTATCTGATTTTTTATCATAACCGTAAGGACAATGTTTACAACCACTTTTACAACAATAGCCTCTTTTTAAAAGATATTGTTCTGTAAAAACCCGATAACCTTCTTCCGATAAATAATAATCTCCCTTTTCTAAGGGAATAGGTTTTTTAAATTCCATAGTACAAAAATAACAAAAAAGCACTCTGAAAATTCAGAATGCTTTTTTTATAAATCTATTATTTTTTTAGTTTACACTTGGTGGATATTTTGCCATTATTTCTGCAACAAAGTTTTTAATCCGTTCTTCTTTTTTGGCAACATTACCCGAAGTATTTAATGCACCACTTCCAATACCTTGCCAAGCTAGTTCTTTTTTTTGTGCATCAATTAAATCAATAAAAAGGGTTCCTTCGGTATATTTAGATATATGCATTCCAAAATCTGGACCATAATACCAAGGACGCCATCCAAAATACATGGAATTGTTATACACATTTACTTTTTGACGAGATTTTGTAAATATATTAACTAATAAATCTGGATGATTAGATTTAGTAAATCCTTTAGATTTAAGCTCATGCTCTACTGCTTTTAAAATTCTTCGTTTATCTAAATCCGATAATTTAACTTTATCAATTCCTTTTTTATAAAATGCAAATGTTTTGTATTTCGCAAAATTAGTTTGCGTATCATAATCCGATGTAACTCTCACAGAACTACAAGATGCTACCAAAAAAAGTAACGCTACTGGTAATAATTTTAGGATTTTCATTTTATAAAAATTAATTATTAAAATAACTGATGTAAAATGGAATCGTCTACTTTATTTGGCAAAGTAACTTTCAATTCTGGATTAATTTCCATTGCTCTTTTAATTGCAAATGTTGAACCTTCATTTCTTGCCCAATTTCGTCTTGCAATACCATTATTTACATCCCAAAAAAGCATGCTTTTTAAACGCTTTTCTGCTTCTATACTACCATCAAGAACCATACCAAAACCTCCATTTATCACTTCTCCCCAACCTACTCCGCCTCCATTATGAATAGAAACCCAAGTTGCTCCTCTAAAACTATCGCCAATTACATTTTGTATCGCCATATCTGCTGTAAACTGAGACCCATCATAAATATTTGAAGTTTCACGGAATGGAGAATCTGTTCCAGAAACATCATGATGGTCTCTTCCTAAAACAATTGACTCTGTAATATCTCCGTTTTTTATTGCATTATTAAAAGCCTCTGCTATTTTCATTCTTCCTTCTGCATCGGCATATAAAATTCTGGCTTGCGAACCTACCACCAAATTATTTTCTTGAGCTCCTTTTATCCACTGAATATTATCAGCCATTTGCTGTTGAATTTCATTTGGAGAATTTTTTTTGATTTCTTCTAAAACCTCACAAGCAATTTTATCTGTTTTTTCTAAATCGATTGGATCTGTACTTGTACACACCCAACGAAAAGGTCCAAAACCATAATCAAAACACATTGGTCCCATAATATCCTGAACATAGGAATGATAAGCCCATCTCTCTGTCTCTTCCCCAAGGGAAGAGAGGGTTTCTTTGTTACAAAAATCACCTTTTGAATCCTTATAAATAGCTGCTCCTGCTCTACTTGACTCTAATAAAAAGGCGTTCCCATAATCAAAAAAGTAAGTACCTTTTGCGGTATGTTTATTTATTGCATCTACTTGCCTTCTTAAACTTTCTTGTACTTTTTCTTTAAATAAAGCCGGATTATCAACCATTAATTTATTTGACTCTTCAAAAGTTAAGCCAACAGGATAATACCCACCAGCCCAAGGATTATGAAGCGACGTTTGATCAGATCCTAAATTGATATACACATTTTCTGTCTCTAATTTTTCCCATAATTCAACAGCATTTCCTTGATAAGCAATAGAAACTACTTCTTTATTTTCTTTTGCTTTTTTAATTCGAGTTACCAAGTCATCTAAATTTACAAAAACTTCATCCACCCATTTTTGCGAATGACGTGTATGTACAGCTTTCGGATTTACCTCAGCACAAACGGTAATACAACCTGCAATATTTCCAGCTTTTGGTTGTGCTCCACTCATACCTCCTAAACCAGAAGTAACAAATAATTTTCCCGCTAAATTTTCTCCGTGTTTTGCAATTTTTCTACCTGCATTTAATACGGTAATGGTTGTTCCATGTACAATTCCTTGCGGACCGATATACATATAACTTCCTGCGGTCATTTGCCCGTATTGAGTAACTCCCAAAGCATTATATTTTTCCCAATCCTCTTGCTTACTATAATTAGGAATCATCATTCCGTTAGTTACTACAACTCTAGGTGCATTTTTATGAGACGGGAATAAACCCATCGGGTGCCCAGAATACATTGCCAGTGTTTGAGATTCCGTCATATCACTTAAATATTGCATGGTAAGTAAATACTGGCCCCAGTTTTGAAATACTGCTCCGTTACCGCCGTAAGTAATTAATTCATGTGGATGTTGGGCTACAATTTCATTCAAGTTATTCTGAATCATGTGCATAATGGCTTTTGCCTGGTTACATTTTCCTGGATATTCTTGAATTGGGCGGGCAAACATTTTATAAGATGGGCGAAAACGATACATATAAATTCTACCATACTTCTCTAACTCCTCCGCAAATTCCTTAGCTAAAACTTCGTGAAATTTTTTATCAAAATAGCGCAATGCATTTCTTATTGCTAATTCTTTTTCTTCTTTGGATAAAATGTCTTTCCGTTTTGGTGCGTGGTTTATATTTTCATCATAAGCCTTAAGCCCTGGAAGTACTTCTGGAATACCTTGTTTTATTTCTTCTTGAAATGTCATTTTTATCAAATTTAAAAGTGTTTTCTGAAATTGAAATAGCAACCAATTATGTCTATTTTCAGAAATACAAATATACTAGATTTTAATTGCTTTTAAAAAACAGGATACTTTAAATAAAAGCAAAAACTAGCATAATTATTAAATCACTTTTTTAACTAATACTTATTATTTAACCAATCCTTTTAAACATCTTTAAACAAAGTAAGCTGTTCGTTATATTTTAAGAATTATTTTCACCTTTTTCTTAAAAATTACACAAATTTAAAAACGAAATACTTATAAATTTTGGTTAAATTGCAAGCATACAATATTTAGATTATCCATGGAAAAAATAACACCTTATCAACCAAAAAATAAAATACGAATTGTTACGGCCGCGTCCTTATTTGATGGTCATGATGCTGCAATTAACATTATGCGAAGAATAATTCAGGCCACTGGTGTTGAAGTTATTCATTTAGGTCATGATAGAAGTGTTGAAGATGTTGTAAACTGTGCCATTCAAGAAGATGCAAATGCTATTGCAATGACTTCTTACCAAGGCGGACATAATGAGTATTTTAAATATATGCATGATTTGTTGCAAGAAAAAGGAGCTCCTCAAATTAAAATATTTGGCGGTGGCGGTGGCGTAATTCTTCCAGAAGAAATTAAAGATTTAATGCAATACGGCATAACAAAAATTTATTCTCCGGATGATGGTAGATCGATGGGTTTGCAAGGAATGATTAATGATATGGTTGAAAAATGCGATTTTCCAACTGGAGAAAGCTTTAATTTTAAAGCTACAGCATTAATCAAAAAAAATAGTGAAGAAATTGCACAAGCTATTTCAGCTGCAGAAAACTTCACTTTAAAACATAAAAATTTTCTAGATAAAATTAGAGATAAAGCGAACCATTCTAAAATTCCCGTTTTAGGAATTACAGGAACTGGAGGTTCTGGAAAATCGTCAACAGTAGATGAAATTGTTCGTCGTTTTTTAGTTGATTTTCCTACTAAAACTTTAGGCATTATTTCTGTAGATCCATCAAAACGAAAAACCGGTGGAGCATTGTTAGGCGATAGAATTAGAATGAATGCCATTAACAATAACCGAGTTTATATGCGATCTTTGGCTACCAGAGAATCTAACGTTGCTTTATCCAAACATGTAAGCGATGCTATTTCTATTTTAAAAGCTGCTGAATATGATTTAATTTTATTAGAAACTTCAGGCATTGGACAAAGCGACACAGAAATATTAGATTATTCTGATGTTTCCTTATATGTTATGACACCTGAATATGGTGCTGCAACTCAATTGGAAAAAATTGATATGATTGATTTTGCCGATATAATTGCGCTTAATAAATTTGATAAACGTGGTGCTTTAGATGCCTTACGCGATGTTAAAAAACAATACCAACGCAATCATAATTTGTTTGATAAAACTGTGGAAGAAATGCCTGTTTATGGCACTACCGCTTCGCAATTTAACGATCCTGGCACTAACGAATTATATAAAGTTTTAATTGAAAACCTAAACAAAAAAACAACTGCTAATTTTAAAAGTAACTTTCACGAGCTTTATAAAGTTAAAGAAAAACAACATATTATTCCGCCTAATCGCACTCGTTATTTATCTGAAATAACTGAAAATAATAGAACTTATAGCAAAACGGCATTACAACAAAAAGAAATTGCTCAAAAATTATATGGTATTTATAAAACCATTGAAACTGTAGCAAATGTTAAACCAAGCCTGTCGAAGTTTGGTTTAGATAAAGAAAGTCTTCGACAAGTTCAGGCGGACAAAAACAGCAAGTTTTTAAAATTATTGGTTTCAGAATTTGAAAAAGTTAAAATGGATTTAAATCCACATAACTGGAATCTAATTTTAAATTGGGAAGCTAAAAAACAATCATATAAAAATGAAGTATATTCTTTTAAAGTAAGAAGTAAGGAAATTAATATTAAAACTTATTCTGAATCCTTATCTCATTTACAAATTCCAAAAATATCTTTACCAAAATATGAAGGTTGGGGCGATATTTTACTTTGGAGTTTAGAAGAAAATGTGCCTGGAGAATTTCCTTATACCGCAGGAATTTATCCGTTTAAACGAACAGGCGAAGACCCTACCAGAATGTTTGCTGGTGAAGGCGGACCAGAACGTACCAACAGAAGGTTTCATTATGTAAGTTTAGGAATGCCTGCAAAACGTTTATCTACAGCTTTTGATTCGGTAACTTTATATGGAAACGACCCAGATATCCGACCAGATATTTATGGGAAAATTGGAAATGCTGGAGTTTCTATCTGTTGTTTAGACGATGCTAAAAAATTATATTCTGGTTTTGAGTTAACCAACCCAATGACATCGGTTTCTATGACTATAAATGGTCCGGCACCTATGATGCTTGGCTTTTTTATGAATGCTGCCATTGATCAGGAATGTGAAAAATACATTATTGAAAATAACTTTGAAAAAGAAACGGAAGAAAAAATAAAAAATATTTTCAAAAATAAAGGTGTTGAACGACCTAAATATCAAGGAAAACTTCCCGAAGGGAATAATGGATTAGGGTTGTTGTTGCTTGGTGTTACTGGAGATGAAGTTTTACCAAACGATATATATCAAAAAATTAAAACAGAAACTATTGCTAAAGTTCGTGGAACGGTACAAGCTGATATTTTAAAAGAAGATCAAGCTCAAAATACGTGTATTTTTTCTACTGAATTTGCTTTGCGATTAATGGGTGATGTTCAAGAATATTTTATAAATAACAAGATTCGTAATTTTTACTCAGTTTCTATTTCAGGCTATCATATTGCCGAAGCTGGTGCAAATCCTATTTCACAGCTAGCATTTACATTGGCTAATGGATTTACTTATGTAGAATATTATTTATCTCGTGGAATGGATATTGATAAATTTGGACCAAATTTATCCTTTTTCTTTTCTAACGGAATAGATCCAGAATATGCTGTTATTGGTAGAGTTGCACGTAAAATCTGGGCAAAAGCAATGAAAAATAAATATGGTGCAAATCCAAGAGCTCAAATGCTTAAATATCATATTCAAACCTCTGGTAGAAGTTTACACGCGCAAGAAATTGATTTTAATGATATTAGAACTACACTACAAGCATTGTACGCTATTTACGATAATTGCAACAGTTTACACACCAATGCCTATGACGAAGCTATTACCACGCCAACCGAAGAAAGTGTACGAAGAGCAATGGCAATTCAATTAATTATTAATAAAGAACTTGGTTTGGCTAAAAATGAAAATCCAATTCAAGGTGCTTTTATTATTGAAGAATTAACCGATTTAGTGGAAGAAGCTATTTATGTTGAATTTGACAGAATTACAGAGCGTGGTGGTGTTTTAGGTGCTATGGAAACCATGTATCAACGTAGTAAAATACAAGAAGAAAGTTTGTATTATGAAACTTTAAAACACACTGGAGAGTTCCCAATAATTGGGGTAAATACATTTTTAAGCAGTAAAGGTTCTCCTACTATTTTACCACAAGAAGTAATTAGAGCAACCGAAGAAGAAAAGAAATATCAAATTACGGTTGTTGAAAACCTAAATAAAGGAAATGTGAAAAATGTAGAAGATCAAATCACTTTATTAAAACAAAAAGCAATTAATAATGAAAATATTTTTGAGCAATTAATGGAAGCTTGTAAAATTTGTTCTATAGGTCAAATTACGGAAGCGTTGTTTAAAGTTGGTGGACAATACAGAAGAAATATGTAGCTCTTACAATAAAGATTTTACGTATTTCTTATGAATTTTTCGAAGGTGTTTTAGTTCTTTTCTAAGTAATTGAACAAAGTCTTTTCCTTGCTTAATTGTATTTTCTAAAGTAATACAATCATTGTAAATCCTATCAATAAAATAACGTAGAGATTGCGCGTATTTTATTTTTTCTGAAGGATTTTCTTGTATCTCAACCTCTGCTATTTTTGGGACCAATCGATAAGCATTCATCACTAAATTATCTGCATAATTATCTGTTTTAGAACCTGACCTGTACATAGAAATCATATCCTTATCATCCGTAATATAGGATGCAACACGTCTAGCCAATTCAAAAACCGCTAATGATTTTTGATAAAAAATCGATTTTCCTAAATCACGTGAATACGCTTTCATTATTGAAATAAAATTTATTATAAAATTAAACCGTAATTAGCATCTCTTGACTAATTTTTTAAATCAATAGTGTTAAATTACTTTAAATTTTATATTTTTACAACTCAAATCTTTAATTATGAAATTAGACGATATAAACTGGAAAATATTACAATGTTTGCAACAAAATGCTCGTCAATCTAACACACAAATTGCAAGAGAAGTTGGAATTTCTTCGCCAGCAGTTGCTGAAAGAATTCATAAATTAGAAGATTTAGAAATTATTGAAGGGTATTTTGCTAAAGTATCCTACTTTGAAACGGATCACCAATTAAAAGCGATTATCACGTTACGAGTTTTTATGGGACGATTAAAACCATTTATGGAAAAAGTAAAAGAATTTAACGAAGTTATTAATTGCTACAGAATTACAGGAAATGAAAATATTTTTATGGAAGTAGTTTTAAAAAATCAACAACATCTTCAGCAATTTATAGACCAACTAATTAATTATGGTGAAACAACTACACATATTATTCTTTCAAGTATAATAGAAAACAATCCTATTGTAAAAGCTGTACATCTTTAGTGTATCACTTTTTTAAAAACTTAGCTAACCATATTAAAAATTGCCGCACCATAAATAGCAAAACGAACAAAACGCAAAGAACCAAATATTAAAACACCTTTAAGCGGATATTTAATCATACCTGCAGCCAAACAAGTTATTGAAAACGGAATAGGAAGTAATGCCCCAACTACTATTAAGAAGCCTCCCCATTTACTCGTGTTTTTTAGGTGTTTCATCATTTTATTTTCAAAATAATCTTTAACAATTTCTACTTTCAAAATGGCTTTTCCAATAAAATAAGAGAGTATGCCACCAACATACGAAAAGGTTGCTAACAAAGTTAAATTAACTACAGGTTCTGCTGTTTTTTTTGACCATGCTATAAAAATTTCTGGAGGAATTAATCCTAAAATAGTTTCAGACAAGAAAAAAATCAATAAAATTGCGGCAGTTGAAAAAGTTGTAGTAATTATTTCTAGCCCATCATTAATATTATAAATATAGTTATTAAATATAATTAAACTTATCACCAAAAAAAGTATTGCCGGAATAGCTTTTTTAGTGCTACTGAAAATAAATTTATAAAACCCAGTGTAAGAATAATACTGATGAAGTAATCTTATTTTTGATTTTTTTTGTTGCTTAACAGGGTTCATGTAATTATTTATAATTATTCTAAATTAGCTTAAAGAACGGCTAAAATAATTAATTTATTGTTTTAAACACAATTGATTTTGTAATAGAGGTTATTCTTTACAAAAATTTAACATATAAGTTAATACCTGAAAACTTAAAATATTTCAACTTTCTTTATCAATAATTGTTAATGCTAAACGTATTTTAAAATATTCTAATTCTGAATTAAAATATTCAAAATATGGCTTTAAAGCAGGTGGGTTTTTAAGCGCATCCTTAGCTTTTCTAACTTTAACCACATCTTTTTCACTTACAAATTTATAAATATCAATCTCCTTCCCTTCTGTATATGCTTTAGCTAAATGAGAAAAAATAGTAGTGGTTTTTAAATTTCTCTTTTCGGCTATTTCATCAATAGAAAATCCTTCTTTGTACAATTCATAGGTTATATTATAAGTATCTTTTTTACGTTTTTTGATTTTATCCTTTGAAAAAGAAACTATTTCAGTAATAAAATCCGCTCCATATACTTCTAATTTTCGTTGACCAACACCACTTATTTCTAAAAATTCAGCTTCACACATTGGTCTTTCTTTTTCCATCTCTTTTAAAGTAGCATCATTAAAAACTAAATATGCAGGAATATTTTCTGTTAATGAGATTTCTTGACGCAATTTCCTTAAACGTTCAAATAACGTATCTTTTTTAGTTCTTTTAACTTTAGTTTCTTTCGTTTTTGCAACCTGTTCTTTATACGCAATAGGTTTTGTTAGTTTAACAGCTTCTTTCTCAAATAATACTTTTTTAGAAAAAGCGGTTAATTGCAGTGCATTATTTTTATGAAAGGCAATTTCGCAATAGCCTTGATTTATTAACTGAATTATATATTGCTGCCAATCTCGCCACGAAATTTCTTTTCCAACGCCGTGCGATTTTAATTTATGATAACCTTTATCTAAAATAGTGGCATTATTTGCACCTCTTAAAACATCAATAACAGTACCTATTGCTTCTTGCTCTTTTAATCGTGAAATAACCGAAAGTGCTTTTTGAGCAATAACCGTACCTTCTATAAATTTTGGTGGATTTTTACACACATCGCAATTTCCGCAGTCTTCCGCCAATAATTCCCCAAAATAACTCAACAATATTTTTCTTCGGCAAGTAGTAGCTTCAGAAAATTGTTTCATCCTTTCTAGTTTAGCAATTTGCACCTCTTCATTACTTGCTCCACTTGCAAATTTTCGAAGTTGAATAACATCAGAATAGCTATGAAACAACAATGCATTTGCTTTTAAACCATCTCTTCCGCAACGCCCAATTTCTTGGTAATAACCTTCTATATTTTTAGGCATATTGTAATGAATAACCCAACGAACGTTAGATTTATCTATACCCATTCCAAAAGCAATAGTTGCACAAATTACCTGAACTTTATCGAATAAAAAGGATTCCTGAGTTGTTGCTCTCTCCTTAAAAATTAATCCTGCGTGATATGGAGCAGCACTTATGCCATTTTGCTTTAATTTATTAGCCAATTGTTCCGTAGATTTTCTACTTAAACAATAAATAATTCCAGCTTGGTTAGGCTTTTTTTTGATAAAATCCATAATTTGAGAAATTCTATCATTTGCAGGACGCACTTGTAATGTTATATTTTTACGATCAAAAGAAGTTAAAAATTGTGTAGCTTTCGGAATATTCAGTTGTTGAAGAATATCTTGTCGTGTAGCTTTATCCGCAGTTGCGGTTAATGCAATTATTGGTGTATTGGGAAGTGATTTTTTTAAAAATCCTAGTTGCTGATACGAAGGACGAAAATCGTGTCCCCAAGAGGAAATACAGTGTGCTTCATCAATAGCAATACAACTAATAAATTCTTCATTTAAAAAATTCCCTAATAACGATAAGCTTTCCGGAGCAACATACAACAGTTTAATTTTATTTTGAAGTACCTTCTCAAATATTGCATTATGCTCTTTACTTTCTTGACTACTATTAAAATAATCGGCAGCAATTCCGTTGGCATTTAATCCATCTACTTGGTCTTTCATTAAAGCAATTAATGGTGAAATTACCAAGGTTAAACCTTCAAAAAGGATTGCTGGCAATTGAAAACAAATAGATTTTCCACCACCAGTTGGCATAATTACTAAATTATCCTTTTTAGAAAGTACCGATTCAATTACTTCTAACTGTAAATTACGGAAACTATCGTAACCAAAATATTTTTTTAAAGTTGGAAGTAATTTTTCTTGGGTCTCTTTTAATAGCATAACAATATTTTAAAAAATAATAGACTCTCTAAAAAGTAAAATTTACGTCAACCTGAACTTGATTCAGGTTCTCATAATCACTAAAATTAGCAAGATGAGATTCCCAGTCAAGCTGAGAATGACGATTTCAATGACTCTTTAGAAAGATTTTCAAAAATAGTGTTTTGAAATTTAACTATTCGTTTTTTTAATAAGCATCCTCATGAACATTTGCAACTGCTCTACCAGAAGGATCATTCATGTTTTTAAAACTTTCATCCCATTCTAAAGCTGTTTTTGTACTACAGGCAACAGATGCTTCCTGTGGCACACAAAGCGCAGCCGTATCAGACGGAAAATGTTTTGCATAGATAGATCTATAATAATATTCCTCTTTACTTGTTGGCGTTTGAATTGGAAACTTATATTTAGCACTTGCTAATTGTTCATCGCTTACTTCTACCTCTACAACTTCTTTTAAAGTATCAATCCAGCTATATCCAACACCATCTGAAAATTGTTCTTTTTGTCGCCAAGCTACACTTTTTGGCAAATATTTTTCAAAGGCTTTACGCACCACCCATTTTTCCATACGTTCGCCGTTTATCATTTTATCATGCGGATTAATTCGCATAGCAACATCCATAAATTCTTTATCTAAAAATGGTACACGACCTTCAATACCCCAAGCTGCTAAACTTTTATTTGCTCGTAAGCAATCGTACATATGCAATTTACTTAATTTACGAACCGTTTCTTTATGAAATTCTTCGGCACTTGGTGCTTTATGAAAATACAAATAACCACCAAAAATTTCATCTGCACCTTCACCAGACAATACCATTTTTACACCCATCGATTTTATAACACGCGCCATTAAATACATTGGCGTAGAAGCTCTAATAGTTGTAATATCATACGTTTCTAGGTTATAGATTACATCTTTAATAGCATCCAAACCTTCTTGAATAGTGAATTTTATTTCGTGATGTACGGTTCCAATATGATCTGCTACTAATTGTGCAGCTGCCAAATCTGGCGAGCCTTCTAAACCAACGGAAAATGAATGTAATTGTGGCCACCAGGCATCTTTAGTATCGCCACTTTCTATTCTTTTTTCGGCATATTTTTTAGCAATTGCAGAAGTTACAGAAGAATCTAATCCGCCAGAAAGTAAAACTCCGTAAGGCACATCTGACATTAATTGTCGGTGAACTGCAGCTTCTAAAGCATCGTGAATTTCATCAATACTGGTTTGGTTTTCTTTTACGGCATCATACTCCATCCAATCTCTACTGTACCATTTAGTTAACACGCCATCTTTACTAGATAAAAAATGTCCTGGAGGAAATAATTCAATTTTAGTACAAACACCTTCTAAGGCTTTTAATTCAGAAGCTACATAAAAAGTTCCGTTTTCATCCCAACCCATATATAAAGGAATAATTCCCATATGATCGCGAGCAATAAAATATTCATCATGTTCGGCATCATATAAAGCAAAACCAAAAATACCACTTAATTCATCCACAAAACTTGCACCTTTTTCTTTGTATAATGCTAAAATAACTTCACAATCCGATTCGGTTTGAAAATGATATTTCCCTTCAAACTGTTTACGCAATTCTCTATGATTATAAATTTCTCCATTTGCAGCTAAAACCAATTTCCCATCTTCACTAAACAAAGGTTGTTTTCCTGAAGCCGGATCTACAATTGCCAAACGCTCATGAGCTAAAATGGCTTTTTCATCTGCATAAATACCGCTCCAATCTGGACCACGATGACGAATTTTTTTGGACATCTCTAATAATTGAGGTCGCAATACTTCTGCTTTCTGTTTTAAATCAAAGGCACAAACTATACCGCACATAATTTTATTTTTATTGTTAATTACAATGCAAATGTGAGTTATTAGTTTCTAATTAAGAATAATACAACTATTTTTAATTGCTATTTAAAACTATAACAGGCATTTTAATAAAAAAAAGAAAGAATAATAAGATTATTTTATAAAATAAATTACTATCTGAAATATTTACAAATTATATCCAATAGAAAACAATACAATTCTAGGTAATATATACGTTTTAGAATCTGAAATTAATATTTAATAATATTTGTGATAACCTAAGCCTATAAGTACTTTGTGTATACGAAAAGGCATCGTTGAATACAGTAGTAAATTCTTTTGTGTTGAGTATATTATTCCAATTTAATTCTAAATCTATTTCACTTTCTTTAAAAGTGTATCTATAATTTAAGTTTAAAAAATAATTTTCTTGGTATTGGTTTGAGAACTTATTTTTATAATATTCTGTATCTAAACCAATATATTGATTTGAAGTTGGATAAAAATTGAAATTCAATAAATGTTCTTGAGTAATTATATTATCGAAAGATTGTTGGTTTTTAAATTTAGTATTAGAAATGGAAACGTTACTTTTATATTCTACACTCAACCATTTTGTAATTTCGGTATCTAATTTACCTTTTAACTGAATATTTTTTCTGGTTACCTCAGTAATTGTTCCGTTTAGTAATTGTTCTTTATTATCTACTGAAGTGTTTGTAGTTATGGTAAGCGTAGTTTTTAATTTACTAAAATATTTACTTCCTCTTAAATTAATGTACTGTGTATTGCTATTATTATCTTGTTCAAAAAAACTAAAAGAAGTAGTTCCATTATTGTTTATACTATTCCCAAAAAGTAAATTTTGATTTAAATTGCCATAAGAATAAAATCCATTTATAAATAATGATTTTATTGGATTTCTATATGAAATTCCAAAAGTAAAATTACTTCTTAAACCTTCTAAAATTGGGGTTTCATATTTTTGAATATTTCTATAATTGTTTAAAATATAACCATAATATAATTGATTAATATCTCCAAAATTATTTTTTAAACTTGCTAAAAATGTAGTTTTCCAAAAAACATTTAAATCTTTTTTTATAGAAAATTGTGGCTCAAAAGTAATTTTATTTAAGTTTTGTTTTCGGTTCAAATTGTTGTCCTCTCTTTTAAACGTTTGGAGTTTTAAAGGTATTTCTAATTCAATTTTCCAGTTATTATTACGATATTGTGTGTTTAAAACACTATAAAATAAGGTTTTGTTAAATCTTAAATTATTTTGAAATTCATTAGTGAGTATATTCTCAATATTGTTTTCAAAAATTAAAATACGGCTATCTAATTTTTGGTTTTGAATAGAAAAACCTATTTTAGGAATAAACGTGAACCTTTTAACCCCTTTTGTAAAACTAAACGAATTATTGGTATAAAAATTAGAATGTTCTACTTTTTGGTTGAGTTTATCAAATGAATTACCATTATTTAGTAAATCTTCAAATTGACCTGGTAAAATACTTAATTTTTGAGGAGATTTGAAATAGGTTAAAACAGATTTTATGGTAAATATTTTTTTGCCAAAAGGCTTTATTAGCTTTAATTTATTACTAAAAGAAGAAAAAGGAACGATTGCACTTTGGTTTACATCCTCCTTATTTAAAATTATTTTTCCTTTTTGTGAATCGCAATATGTATTTGCTTCAAAAGTGTTTTTAAAATAGTTTTTATTGGTGTTTTTTGTTAACACAAATTTACTTTTTAGCGAATTAAAATACAATCTATTAGTTGTGTTTTCCTTAATATTAATGGTATCTGTTGGAGTAAAAAATACAGTTTGTGTATTGCCATTTTGTTGTTGAAAATCATTTATATAAGATAGATTTACTTTTAAATCTACCTCTTTTTTTAATCGAACTAAATAGTTAGTGGTTAATAAATGAGCATTATTATCTAACCATCTTTCTTTTGAAAAAGGAGGTGGTGATAATTTTTGTACTGTTACCCAATCTTGTTTTTCGTTATTGCTTTCAAATTGATCTAATAAATCTTCAATAGTTAAAATTTTCATTTCATTGCTAATATCATTACCTACATTATTAGCTTGATAAGAAGTAATTGTTTGTTGTTTTTTAGAAAACAGCATAGGCGTAATATTTACATCCCACAAAAAAGGCAATAGTCCAACCCCTAATTTTGCAGTTCCTGTAACCGTAATATTTTTTTTTAGTTTAATATTTAAAGAAGTTTTATTTGAAAACACTAAACTATCTAACAATTTTATTGGTTGATGATTTTCTAATATTTGAACTTTAGAAACCGCATCGGCAGGTAAATTGTTATTTGCCAGATTATACTTGTCTTCCAATAAGTCTAAACCCTCAATATAATACTTTTGTATAGGCTGTCCTTGATATAATATTTTACCGTCGGATAAAACCTCTATTCCAGGCATTTTAGATAAAACATCTGCAATTACTCTATCCTTTGGGCTTTTAAAGGCATTAACAGAATAATTTAGAGTATCTCCTTTTTTGGTAATTAAAGAGCCTTTTATAAAAATTTCTTTTAATTTTTCAGAAGACTCTACAAGATTAAAATTAAGTGCTTGATTTTTATTTATAATATTTTTTGATTGTTTGGTATAACCAATATAGGAAATTTTAATTTGTAAAGAATCTAATTTAGAACTGATATTTAAAGAATATAATCCGTTATTATCTGTAATTGCATAGGTTAGTATAATGTTTCCTTTTGTTTTGGTTACAACTACATTTGCGCCTACAAGAGTTTTGCTTTGTTCATTAGTTATTTTTCCTCTTATTTTGGTTTGAGAAAAGCTAAATTTACCTACTAATAAAAATAGCACAGCTAAAATAAATCGAATCATTATAAAATTAGTCTATTTCAATTTCATTATTTCTTCTTTTTCTAATACTCTGATTAACTTGATTAGCATTAGATTTATCAAACGTAATTCCTCTTTGTTCTAGTTGTTCAATAAAATTATTTTTAAAATCGTTATATGCTTTAAAATACGCTTTTTTAGTTACCATTTGAATGCCTTTAACATCAAATGAAAAACTAGAGTTATATTTTTTTAAACTCAAAAGCTCAAAAACATATTGCTTTTTTGTGTCCTGGATTTTAATTATTAAACCAGGAAGTCCTCTAAACTTGTAAGGACCATCATTTATAGGTATTTTACTTGTAAACCACGCAACATAATCTCTACCACCAAAATGGGTTGTTGCTTTTTGACATAAATAATTATTTATCTGTTTTGTTTCGTTTAAAATTTTCCAATTTAATTTTTCTTCATCTTTATAAATAAATTTATCTGAAAATATTTTATCAAACGCTAACATTGTATTTGGTGATTTACGTATTTTAAAATTGAATCTAGATTTCTTTTTTACAGAGAGCATAGTGTTTAATGCTGTTTGTTCATCGAGTTTGGTGCTTTGGGTATAATAATTAACCAATGAATCATTAAATCGGCTGTTTTCACTTTGAAATAGAGAATAATTTTCCCCAACAAGTAGTAACATTTTTTCTTCTCGTTTGCTAGCAATATTAGTTGAGTCTTGTTGATAAATTAAATTATAAACTATTTTATATTTCGTGGTATCAATTATCTTATTTTGACTGTTTGCATTATTAAAAATAAAAAATACAGCTACTAATACTATTTTTTTAATCATAATTTTCTGTTTTAGTTAAATAAATGGGTAATTAAAATTACCCATTTATTAAATTATTTTTATTATCCACAAACCCAATCGTCAATAGCTAAAGCCAACATAGCGCGATCTACTTGAGTTTCTCCACAAGCATTACCGTAAATTCCACAGGAGGTGATAACAGTTACGCATTTCATTTTTGCTGTTTTCTTAAACCAGTCCTTTTAAATAAGTGGGTAATTCCTACTTTTCCTTAAAAGCATGACTGTTATTAAAAATATTTTTAATGAAAATTAATAGCAATTA
>Ga0209013_10000736_pt1 | contig 29787 bp, 28 predicted proteins | sample Cruoilmetagenom2_FD_187291 | JGI IMG/M metagenome (GOLD analysis project Ga0209013, IMG submission 187291) | Oil polluted marine microbial communities from Coal Oil Point, Santa Barbara, California, USA - Sample 2 (SPAdes) (version 2) | ecosystem: Environmental > Aquatic > Marine > Oil seeps ...
CTAACGCATCGCTCGGGAGTGTACCCTTGGTGACTCTGCGGGCCGGTGCAAAACTCCATGTCTATAGAGCAGCTGATGGGGATCGCTAGAAATTGGGCGTAATCTGTGGAGGATATACGGGGCAACAATAGCCCACTGTTCGTCGGTGAGGCTCAGGCTGATTTTTGAGTAATAAATTATTTTTTCCCGTGGTTCGAATGAGTGGCTGCGATGTTGGGAGCAGTGGGGTATGATAAGAGTTATTACTAGAACAATTGTACTATACTTTTGGTTTTTTGGGAAGTGTTCTAGGATGGGATTTTCGGATTATTGATTGGGGAATGTTGATTGGTTTGAGATGGTAATGTAAATGATACTTCTATCCTTAATAAATCACTCCTGTAGCATGACTTCTGAGCGGGACAATTCTATTTTTCTCGTCGTTAGTAGTTTGTCCAATTTGTCCCTGTCCTCTCTGGAGATAGTCTTCAAAATAAGACATTTTAACTTTGCAAAAATTGGACTCTACTATTTTGCGCTTGCATTTGGTGTAATTTTAGTTGACAGGGATGGCTTTACCCGGTATAATTTTTCCTCGCACTGCCCCGGCAGCATTCATGCTGGGGTAAATTTATGTGTCTCCAACTTTCCCTCAAAGCTGCGTGTTTGGATATGCGCGGTTACTGTGGTGAAGTGAAGATTGGAGGAAGATTGATGAAATACGCAATAGTTGAAGATGGTGGTAAGCAGTACAAAGTAATTGAAGACGAAACGATCGATGTGGACCGCTATTCTAGTGAAATCGGTGACCAGATTGACCTAGATCGCGTGTTGTTGATATCAGACGAAGACGAGGTAGCGGTTGGCAAACCATTCGTAGAAGGTGCGAAGGTCCAGGCAACGGTCGAAGAACACTTCAGGGGGCCGAAGATCATCGTATTTAAATATAAACCTCGGATAAGGTATCGAGTTAAGACGGGGCATCGTCAAAAATACACCCGTCTACGAATTCACTCGATCAAGACAGAATAGGAAGGAAATTATGGCTCACAAAAAAGGTGGCGGTTCCAGCCGCAATGGACGTGATAGTCAATCACAGCGATTGGGGGTTAAGATATTTGGTGGTCAACGAGTTCGCTCTGGGAATATCTTGGTTCGCCAACGTGGAACGCGTATTAAACCAGGAGAGAACGTCGGTAAGGGAAAAGATGATACGTTGTTTGCAACTTCCGATGGTGTCGTGGTTTATGAGACGGTTCGTAATGACCGGAAGCGTGTGAGCGTTGTACCAGTTGAGAATGACTAAATAAGACCCAATGAGATTATCAAGAGTTAATCTTGGATATGCAGAAATTTAAGAGGTTCTATCCTTATGAAGCAAGATATTCATCCAAAATATTATCCTGAAGCGAAGGTAACTTGTGCCTGCGGGAATACCTGGACAACTGGCTCAACCCTTGAAGCTATCAATACCGATGTATGTTCAAATTGCCATCCATTCTTCACTGGTGAACAGCGAATCGTTGACAGTGAAGGGCAAGTGGACCGCTTCTATCGCAAACTTGATGCGCGTAAGAATTACCTTGACGAGATAGACGCCCGTGAAGCCGAGCGTGTATCTCCGGAGCGCCCACTAACAGAATTAGAGTTGAGCAGCCGAGCGCTCGATGCATTGTCAAAAGCTGGGGTTACGACATGCGGTGATGCTTTAGCGAAGTTAGAGATTGGCGAGAGCAGCCTACTTGCCATTGATGGTTTTGGACGAAAATCTCTTTCAGATCTAAAGAAACGTCTACGCCAGTTGGGTTATCAAATTCCAGATGCTAGCGAACAGGTAGCTGCCTAGTGCTTTGTCAAGGATGAAAGCTTCATTCGATCCGGTTACTACACCCTAGATAAAGCTTAAAACATTCCGTCCACGATCTATGCTTGCTAAAAAAAATCACATTTGACGGAAAACTAGTAATAGTTATCAACCAATATTGTATTGAACTAACAACCACTCACAATCATGTGGGTGGTTGTTTTTATTTCTTGCACGTTTGAGATAACCTTATCCAAGAAATGTTATGATGGTAGAATTCAGCTTAATGTTTTCATCGCATTGTGTATCAACTTAGTGGCCATTATGGAGTGATATGAAACATCATACGGGATCAATTGAAGTTATCACAGGTTCAATGTTTTGTGGAAAAACGGATGAATTAATCAGGAGATTGCGAAGGGCAACGATTGCGCGACAGAAAGTCCGGGTATATAAGCCGGTAATTGATGATCGCTATTCTGTTGAACAAGTAACTTCGCATGCTGGTAGTGCTTTTGATGCGTTCCCAATCATGGACGCCCGTGATATCCCCGCAAAATTACCCGAGAACACAACAGTAGTTGCGATTGATGAAGCACAATTTTTCAGTTCTGATGTCATTGATATCTCCCAAGTTCTTGCCGACCAGGGTCTGCGCGTAATTGTCGCTGGCTTGGATACCGATTTTCGCGGGGAACCTTTTGGGCCAATGCCTGAATTGATGGCGAAAGCAGAACGCGTAGATAAGCTCCATGCCATTTGCATGGTATGTGGTGAACCCGCTTCCCGGACCCAACGTTTAGTTGATGGACGACCTGCCCACTATGATGAACCAGTTGTTGTCGTTGGTGCTTCAGAATTGTATGAGGCCCGTTGCCGGGAACACCACATCGTGCCGCGAGAATAGCTATGCAAGATTATCATGAATTCCTTGAAGAGATATTGATTCCGACCGATGCACTGCAAATGCGTATTGCAGAATTGGGAGCGGAGATAAGTCGTGACTACGCGGGTAAAATCCCTCATCTAATTTGCATATTGCGTGGGGGGGTGATGTTTTTATCCGATCTAACCAGGCAGCTTTCAATCCCAAACAGCATCGATTTTATGGCAGTTTCATCTTATGGTAGAGGTGCCCGGAAAACTACGGGTCAAGTGCGGATAACACTCGATCTCCAGGAAGATATCCATGATCGAGATGTTCTATTAGTTGAGGATATCGTCGACAGCGGGTATACAATCGCAACGGTATTAGAATTTCTGGGAACTAGGCGGCCGCGCTCATTGAAAGTTTGTACTTTGCTTGATAAAGCTGAGCGTAGGGAGGTGAACGTGCCGATCCATTATTGTGGTTTCAAAATCCCCGACAAATTTGTATTCGGTTATGGATTGGATATAGATGAACTTTACCGCAACCTTCCTTTTATCGGAGCCGTTAACCCCGACCGATACCAACCACCACATTAATATTTTCCATATTGCTAGATCTGAGTTGCATGGATAACGACAACGCATCTCACTCTCCATCCTCTAAAGGACAGGATAATGATGGATCAGCTGATGAAATCCAGCACTATGCTGGTCGTTGGGTTGCCAAAATTGGAGATGAAATTGTTGGGCAGGGGGGCACGCCAGAACAAGCCATCGGTTTAGCAAAAACCGCCCGATTTAAGGAATCACCTCAAGTGGAATATGTTCCGTCCCAAGTGCCACTGGCATTCACCCAAATTTTAAATAGAGTTCGCGCCGCGCTACCCAAAGATCAACAAGCTTTTTTGGTTGGTGGCGCAGTTCGTGATGCGCTTATGGGGCGTCCGATTAAAGACTTGGATTTTGTAGTTCAAGATCGTGCGATTAATTTCGCCCGAGGGGTCGCGAATCGCTTAGGTGGGGCTTTTTATCCCTTAGACGTTGAACACGATACAGGCAGAGTGATATTGAGCCTAGCGAATGCCGAGAAGTTCATCTTAGATTTCTCGGTACAGCGTGGATCAGATTTATCCAGCGATTTATTGGCACGCGATTTCACGATCAATGCGATTGCCGTGGATGTTCATGATCCTCAGGTAACTTATGATCCTTTAGGGGGAGTAATTGACTTAAAGGACAAGATAATTCGCTCTTGTACTTCGACGAGTATTCAGGAAGATCCACTCAGAATACTGAGAGGGATTCGATTAGCTGCAATGGGAGATTTCCATATACAACCAACCACAGTGGAATTGATGCGAGCGGGTATATCCGGATTAGAGACGGTATCTAACGAGCGTATCAGAGACGAGTTCTTTCATATTCTTACCGAACGCATCCCACAAACATCATTGCGCGCATTGGAAATGTTAGGGGTTATCGAACAACTGTTTCCGGAGCTTCAACTACTGAAAGGTGTGACCCAATCTGCCCCTCATTTCGAAGACGTTTGGGCTCATACTTTACGCGTTATTGATCGATTGGGAATGATCGTGGCACTGTTATCTCCCCAGCACAATGAAGAACTTGCTTCAAGCTACGCGGGTGGAATGGTTGCGCTTAAGCTCGGTCGGTTTCGTAACCAGATAAATCAGCACCTGAATTCTAAGATCGTTCCGGATAGATCATTGCGGAGTCTGCTCTGGATGAGTGCTCTTTATCATGATGTGGGCAAACCTTTTACGAGAACTGTCGCAGTAGATGGTCGTATACGATTTATTGGCCATGAGAGATGCAGTGCTGAACTAGTCTCTGAAAGGGCACGAGAGTTTCGTCTCAGCCGGCGAGAAAATGATAGGTTGGTAGTTGTTGCTAAGAACCACCTCAGACCCATTTTACTTGCACAGACTTCCAATATGCCGACCAAGAAGGCAGTTTATCGGTTTTTCAGGGATACAGGTGTGGCTGGAGTTGATGTTTGCCTGCTTGCGTTAGCGGATACTTGGGCAACATTTGGACCATCACTGTCTGAAGATGTTTGGAGCCATCAACTAGATGTTGTGAAAATTCTGTTAGAGGCATGGTGGGAACGAGCTGAAGATAGTATTACCCCTCCAGTTTTGGTTAACGGGCATGAACTAATTGACAGATTGGGATTAGAGCCTGGACCACAAATTGGCCAATTATTAGCAGAGATTAGAGAAGCGCAGGTTGTTGGGGAAATAAAAACCAAGGAAGATGCGATAACTTTTGCCCAATCTCGACTTAAAGTTTAAACATCTACTCTTTATTCCCCCATTTTTCTGAGGTGAGACATCGATCCCAAATTTGTGCTGACGTTACGCAAATCGCTGCGTTGCCATCGCAGCGATGCAGGTCGATCTCTTTATTGGAGTGTTGCAAACACACGGCTTTCAATAATATTCTAGGGATAAATCTCAGTTAACATTGGTTCATAAAAACAGCGACACCCTAAGCTGTGAGAACAACCCTCGATGGGTAAGGGCGGTGCTTCGTCCTTATCATATGTTCGGGAAGCTTCCGCACATGCTGGACAACAATCGTGTGCGGATACTAAGCGGACATTCTTAACGCGTGGATTTGTTCTAAAACGTTCCAGGGTCACTGCCGATACGGATGATGTCGTCAAATCAGCTTGACACTCGACGCATTGCTGCGCAGTATCAGGTGATTGATGGTAGCAGAGCGAACATGTTTGCACAATCATGCCTCCAAGTAATTTTCTTCTATTCTAATCGAAATATCGGGGACTTCGCAATTAAGATATTGACTTTTATTAAACGAAACATCATCTGAGTTAAATCAAGGGGATTATAAAGAAAATCTCCAGCTTTCCAGTAACCTTGCTGGAGATATATTCTCTGTGCATAGACTAGGCGCCTATGATTTTTAATTGATGAATTCTCATCCGGATCACATCAGGCGTTGGAGTATTTGAAGCTTCTATCAGCCCCACTTCGCTCGGCTTTTGCTCTGCGTGTAAGCTTTTTTAAGTGAGCGATCAGTACATTGCTGGGCATTGGTTTAAGTAGGTAGTCATCGGCACCATTATCGAGCGCCTTGGCAACATAACCGGGTTTATTCACAGCAGAAAGGACTAGGATAGGCACATTGCTAAACTCACGTATCTTATGGCATATATCCCAGCCATCCATACCTTGCATTAGCAGGTCGAGAATAATGATATCCGGGTCAAGCCTTCGAGCTGCTTCAATGCCTGCGGGACCTGAATTTTCGGCAAATACATTAAAATCATTCGGTTCAAGTATCAACCGCAACATATCAGTCATCGATGCATCACCATCGATGATAAGCACATTTGTATATTCGATGTCTTCTGCCAATGAAATCCTCAAATCGATATTTTTCGATAGTACTGCCATATATGATCATAAGGGAGGCAATCCATCTCGAAAGAGTTGTCTAAATTATGCTACAAAACCAGATTTATCTACCTTACAAACACTTTACAGGTGTATATGATAGGATATTTGCAGATTTGTTGGGGTTGGACATTAACTTGCACCTACAGTCATCTGCGGATATGATACGAAATTAGAAAAGCGAAAATCCTAATGATAAGTACACTGCTCTCCTGTCCCCATTGCGGCAGCAAGGTTGATGCGCAAGGAACGCTATGTCGATACTGCGGAGTTAATCTTGCATTTGCTGCTGTTATGGCAGAGCGGGAAATTAAGCTGCCATTGCAGGTTCCCATGGGGACTCCGATGAAACCAGAAATCCTCGTCCCGAGATTGGGGGATTACCTTATTGAAAAAGGAGTTCTTACTCAAGAAGAATTAGAGAAGGGGCTTGCATATCAACGTCAACACAAAGAGGCTGGAAACCCAGTTCTCATCGGTCAAGCATTGGTCGAGCTTGGCTTCATCTCACCAGATGCCCTCGATCAAGCGATAACCGTACAAATTCTTCTATTGCAGTCAGCCTTAAAACAGACGAATTTGGAACTTGACGAGCGAGTTCAGGAAAGGACCTCTGAGCTACAAGCAGCACTTGAAAAATTAACTGAGCTTAATCAACTCAAATCGAATTTCATATCCTCAATCTCCCATGAACTTAGGACGCCGTTGACTCATATACGTGGTTACCTGGAAGTATTGGCCGATGGCAGTCTCGGAGAACTGTCGGGATCACAAGTAGAATCTATCGCAGCAATAATCAAAGCAGAGGAACGTCTGGAGGCATTAATCGAGAATTTGATCCAGTTTTCTCTTGCAGCACGCGGCGAACTCACACTGCGCTGGGATAAAGTCGACTTAGCGAAGATTGCCACTGATGCAGTTCAGCAATCGCTGCACAAGGCGCGCAATAAAGAAATCGATCTCACCGCTCATATAACTTCAGGTTTGCCTGCAGTAAATGGTGACAGAGATAAACTTCTCTGGGTGGTTTACCAATTGATAGATAATGGTATTAAATTCACACCCAATGGGGGCTTTGTAGAAGTCGATGTGGCGAATACAAATAATACCATCACCGTTAGTGTGAGAGATAGCGGAATCGGTATACCGGCAGATCGTCTAGAAGAAATTTTTGAACCCTTCCACCAATTAGATGGGAGTTCAACGCGTAAATATGGTGGAACCGGTATTGGTTTGGCCTTGATGAACCGGATCATCGAAGCGCACATGTCCAAAATTGGTGTCTCTTCACAAGATGGGCAGGGTTCCAAATTCAGTTTCTCATTACCAGTTTTACAGGGTTGACCGGCAAAGTGACAAAATATGTTTGAGCAAGAGACTAGAACAACCGGAACCCTCCGTCCCGAGGAGTTACAAGCCGTCTATGCAATCAGCCGGGCAGTTGCCCGCGCGATGGATATGGAATCGGCTTTAGAGGAAATCATCCGCTTGACCCGTCCGGTATTTATTTTTGACAATATGGTCCTGTATGTTCAAAGTGCGAAGGAATCGCTTGAGCCTGCTTATGCACGCGCGATAGGGAGAGGTCGATCTCAAGAAGCGAATTTAGTTTGGGGTGAAAATACCGCTCAGCAGGCATTGGCGACTGGTCAGGTGATGATATTAAAAGAGCAGATCGGCGATGTTGCTGAGGACCGTACCCGTCTTCGATATTCACTAGGATTACCACTGCAATGGGGCACGGATTCGATGGGAGCACTGGTATTCGTAAGGTATGGGGGACCGTCATTTAAGCCTGATCAAATCCGTTTATCAGAGTTTATCGCTGTGCATGTTGCTCAGCTGCTTGGACGTAAATATCTAGCGGAAAGGGTTGGAATTCTGGAAGCGGAAAGAAGACTTGATCGCCTTCAGGAGGATTTTATTGCGACTGTGTCACACGAGCTATTAACTCCATTAGGATTTATTAAAGGATATGCTACGACTTTGATGCGTGAAGATGCAAATTGGGATGATGAGACCCGGCACGAATTCCTGACTATCATCGATGAGGAATCAGACCGGTTGAAAGAGCTGATTGAGAACTTCATGGATTCTTCAAGACTCCAGGCGGGAACATTACGCCTCAGTTTCCAACCAGTGAAAATCGATACCTTCCTGAAAGATATGCAGCAAAGAGCTGCTGCTCGCGCAGACGATTTTCAGATAATCTTGGATCTAAATTCCCCTGGATTACAGCTCCAGGCAGACGCAACCCGGCTTGCTCAAGTTTTTGATAATTTGATATCAAACGCAATGAAATATGCATCTGGCTCTGCAGTGGAGATTACTCAAACGGCGGATGAAGATTATGCCTACATCAGTGTGAAAGACCATGGTGTCGGCATCCCACCAGAATACATTGATCGTGTATTTGAGCGTTTTTATCGCGTTCCTTCAGATAATATTTCAGTTCGTGGGACTGGACTAGGTTTGTTCATCAGCCGCAGGATCGTAGAAGCCCATCATGGTGAAATTACTGTTCAATCAGTACTCGGTGAAGGAACGACCTTTAATATAAAACTGCCGCGTAAACAAACAACCGCTGAAAATTCGATTTCATTAAGGGAGAGTGAATTATGAACGCCCGCATACTAATCGTTGATGACGAACCGCGTTACTTGCGACTAATGGAGGCTAATCTTGTCACAGAAGGTTATCAAGTCGTAAAGGCGACGAATGGTCAGGAAGCTGTTGATCTAGTCGCCACCAAACAGCCTGAATTGGTTCTCTTAGATGTAATGATGCCAGTTCTCGATGGATTTGAGGCCTGTGACCGGATACGGGAATTTTCTAATGTCCCGATTATCATTGTAACAGCGCGAGGTGAGGAGAATGCCCGTGTCCGAGGGTTAGACCTCGGGGCCGATGATTACATCATCAAGCCTTTTTCAGCCACCGAAATGCTGGCGCGCGTCCGGGCAGTATTGCGTCGAGTGAAGACCTCCGGAGGTACTGAGCAATCAGTTTTCGATCATGGTAATTTGCGGATCGATTTTGCACGCGCAGAGGTGTTTAGGAATGACCGGATCGTTTTCCTGTCGGCTACCGAGTATCGGTTATTGCTACAATTTGCCCATAATGTTGGGAAAGTCTTAAGTTCTGAGGAGCTGTTAACTAATGTTTGGGGTCCAGAATATGGTGAGGATAAGGAGATTCTCTGGGTGAGCATCTCACGACTCAGGCAAAAGCTTGAGGATGATCCAAAAAACCCACAGCACATTGTGACCCGATCAGGCCTTGGATACACGATGCCTCCAACGGTAGATGGATGATTCCCAGCGGCGTTGATCCTGCCCACTCTGCATATCAACACATTGGATAACACCTGAAGAACGGAGTGAAGATTCTGCTATAATGTCAGGCAATATTCTCAGTGACATTCGTGGTGAGTGGTACTGAAATTTTCCGGGAACACCGAATATAGGCATTTAGCAATCTATTACTCAAGATGATCGAATGGATGTGATGATGGCGAATAACTCAGCAGCAATTGCAGTGAGAAAAAAAAAGCTGGCAGTATTAATAAAGAGCGCACGCATAACAGATGGCATTGACACTCAAGAAGCAGCAGCTTCCATGGGTGTTCCTAAGGATCATTATGCAGCCTTTGAAAATGGCACTCGATCACCGTCCATACCTGAGTTAGAGATATTAGCAGTACTATTTGATGTGCCTTTGGAGTATTTTTGGGGAAATGAATCCCACCGCACAAATCGGCTGCAAATCCAAGATATCGATGTGCCTCATCTCCTCGGATTGCGTAGGAAGATGATCGCTACACGCTTAAAAATTTCCCGTAGTAAGGCAGGTTTGTCTATCGCAGATTTGGCAGAGGACACAGGGTTGTCGCAGGAACAGCTTGAAGCATATGAGAGTGGACAGCAAGATATCGAGGTTCCTTACGTTGAGCTGCTGAGTAAGAGCCTAGGACAACCTCTTGAGCAATTCTTTGATCAGCAAGGACCAGTCGGAGACTGGGCTGCAACTAAGATTGCTGTAGACCAATTTATGACATTACCACGGGATCTACAGAAATTTGTAACTCTACCAGTAAATCGACCATATATTGAGTTGGCGGAACGTTTAAGCGAGATCCCAGCGGATAAATTACGGGTCATTGCTGAAGGACTGTTGGAAATCACATTGTAGGTTATGAGCGACACATTATCTCCAAACGATTTACTTAAAGAAGCAAACCATGCCTATAAGAAGGGGGATTACCTCTCGGCAGCACGGCTCTTTGAAGCATCAGCACAGGCATTTTCTGAAGAAGGGAATGAAATACTAGCGGCAGAAACCAATAATAATGCCTGTGTCGCATACCTCCAAATCGATGAGAATGAAAAAGCACTATCTGTTGTGGAGAATACTACCGAGATATTAGAAGTGTCGAAAGACCCCATTAAGCCAGCCATGGCCTGGGGGAATCTCGGATCAGCACTAGAGGCTAACGGTCGTTTTGAAGAGGCAGAAATCGCATATACAAAATCTGCCGAACTGCTCCGAGAAGCGGGTGAAGACGAGTTGCGGTCGAACGTTTTGAAGTCGTTGTCAGCTTTACAGCTAAACGATGGCAGGAAGCTGGAGGCATGGGCGACGATGAAAGCGGGCGTTGACGGTATTAAACGCCCAAATATCAAACAACGTACATTGAAGCATCTGCTGGAAATGCCCTTCAAATTCCTCAACAAATCCTAGTTATTTCATCAATGGTAGGATTCGAACTGCTCAAGGGGGAAATCTCATCCAGATTTAACAACTGTTTATGCCTTGTGAAGTGCGCAGCAATTTTATTTCCACTTGTAAAAATTTATAGTATGGCGCTATACTCTTGCTTACATTGTCAGAATGCAATTTATTATCGTTGTTCTACGTTTATAATCAGTAATCCTTAATATTACATGCAGGGTGTTTATGGTAACTGATATAAAAGGAACGAAATATCGAGATGCTCAAGAAGTGGATAAACAGAACTTAGCCAACCTGATTCACTTTGGCTCTCATGTACACCGGCATCTGGATTGGCGCACGCCATTAGAATGGATAGGGTACAACCCCTATTTGATCTTGAAGGATGGGGAAGATTTGGTTGCTGCATTGGCTTGTCCTCCGGATCCACCGAATGTAGCTTGGATCAGGTTATTCGCGGGGTATGACGCCCATTATGTCGAGCCTGCCTGGGAGATCCTATGGGGTGCTGCCCTTGATTATCTGAAACAATATGTCGGATTGTCGAAGATTGCCGCGATTCCATTGCATAACTGGTTCTGCGAGCTGCTTGAGAAAAGCAAATTCACATCCCCCCACAAGGTTGTTGTTCTATCCTGGAAGCGTGGTCAAGAACCACAAACAGGCCGTGATTTGGGCCCCCTCTCAATCCGGCCGATGCTGTTGGATGATTTAACTGGAATTGAGCAGATTGATGCAGATGCATTTGGTGGTGTGTGGCAGAATTCCCAATCATGCTTGGAAATTGCCTTCCGCCAATCTGCGATCGCCACAGTGGCTGAAATTAATGGCAGCATTGCAGGGTATCAGATCAGCACCGCAACACAGGCAGGTGGTCATCTGGCACGCTTGGCAGTCCATCCAGAATATCAAGGCCGGGGCATTGGTTATGGGCTCGTCGTCGATATGCTTAGCCAATTTCGGCGTCGTGGGGCGCACGCCGTTACGGCTAATACCCAGCATGACAATCTGGTTTCCTTATCTCTGTACCAAAAAGCTGGCTTTGAACGAACGGGAGAGGAATACCCTCTTTTTGAATATGATCTAAATTAGCACAAATACAATAGGGGGAGTGAAATCGGCATCATTGAGAGATGAATTTATTTAAGGAGCTGGAGAGAATGAGCCAAGTAGAATTTTCAATTAATTCAGTAGATTCTTTAACGCTATATGGAAACATCTGGAAACCGGAAGGAGATCCAAAAGCAGTCATCTGCCTGGTCCACGGTCTCGGTGAGCATATCGGAAGGTACCACTATTTGGCGGAAGCTATGAACAGCGCGCGGTACGCAGTTCTAGCAGCCGATTTACGCGGTCATGGTAGATCTGCGGGATCTCGCGGGCATACACCTCAATATGAAGATCTGTTATCAGATGTTGGGCTAATGATAGAGGAGGCCCAGAACCGTTTCCCTAAGTTGCCGCTCTTTTTATATGGTCACAGTTTGGGCGGCAATATCGTGTTAAATTACTGTCTCCGTGAGGAATCCCTGATTGATGGTGCAGTAACAACTGCACCATCAATAAAGCTCGGATTTGATCCCCCTGCCGTAAAAATATTTTTGGGAAATCTCATGAATACAATTTGGCCAACATTTACGCAGGCATCTGGGTTGGAAACTGCTGCTTTGTCACGCGATCCTCAGGTGGTGGAAAGTTATATTAACGATCCATTGGTTCATGATCGAGTGTCAGCGCGGTTATTTGTCGGTTTTTATCAGGCTGGATTGTGGGCTCTCCAGCACGCAAACGAATTACGTTTACCCACATTGATCATGCAAGGCAGTGCTGACCGGTTAGTTTCATGCTCAGCCGCTCAAGAATTTGCAGATCAGGCTGGATCGATTTGTGATCTAAAGATTTGGCCTGATTTCTACCATGAAATTCATAATGAGCCAGAGAAAGATCTTGTCATAGAGTATGCGGTAAATTGGCTGGACCATCACTTGGGGGAAGCGAATAACTACCGCATCTAAATAATATCCTTGGATGAAAATTAGATAAATATTCAACCTGGAACCATGGACAAATCAAGTTTTACGTGGGACAATTTCGGCCTATCTTGTCCAATTGAGGAAATATATGGCAAAAAAAAGTGCAACAAAAAGCAAAAGACAGTTAATTAGAGAACAAAGGATAAAGAAAACCCAGCGCCAGCGTCTTATTACGATTTTAGCCGTGGTTGGTGTTGCATTGATCGTTGCGGCTGTGTTGATTGGACCATCGTTGAGAAGTTCTCTCGCACCAGTCGGTGAGATTTTCGAGATAGAACCGCATGAAAGACCATTTGTGGATGGTCGAGCTATGGGGTTAGCAGATGCACCAGTCTTGGTGGAGGTCTGGGAAGATTTCCAGTGCCCAGCTTGCAAAGACTATACTGAAGCGGTTGAGCCATTAATAGCAGAGACATACGTTGCGAATGGAGATGTGCGCTATGTATTCCGCCAATTTCCTTTTCTTGACGGACAATCTGCGACCAAGGAATCGCAAAAATCCGCTAATGCAAGCATGTGCGCCTCAGAACAGGAGCGCTTTTGGGATTACCATGATATGCTGTTCGCCAACTGGGATGGGGAAAATCGGGGTTCTTTCAGTGACAATCGCTTGACTGCTTTCGCAGAGACCATCGGTCTGGACATGGAGGCTTTCGACAAATGCTTCGACGACAACACCTATAAGGCTGAAATCGATGAAGACAAGAATAATGGTATTCAACTAGGTGTCACCGGAACCCCAAGCGTTTTCGTCAATGGACAGGCGATAACCCCTGGATTTGTTCCCAGCTTTCAGGAAGTATCTGCGGCGATTGATGCAGAATTGGCCGCGCTTCAATAGCATAAGCAAAATTACCAACAAAAAGAGCGCCAACTCGGCGCTCTTTTGTTATCTTTGGGTTATGCTCTGAAGCAAATTTGTGTATCGATTAATTTTCAGCGCTTTGTCATAGTAGGGATCGTTTTGCCCGCGTTTTGGTTCTCATAAAGTTCAAGAACGAAGCACAGGGAAGACAAGCGGTTCAAATACCGCAGGATTTCTAGATTCTCAAGCAACTCCTGGTGAATTAAACCGGCAATATTGCGCTCGGCACGGCGAATGATGGTGCGGGAAAGAGCTAGTAAGCTGCTGGTAAAAGTATCACCAGGGACAATAAAGCCGTCTGGAATCTCAACTTTAGTTGTGGTGTCATCGATAATTGCTTCAAGCCAATCAACTCTTTCTGCATCTATTTCCCGGAACTGACCAGCATTTTCTGGCGTTGCGGAAACTTCTGCCATCATACGGTATAAATCACGTTGAACTTTTAAAACGATATGACTTATTTCATCGAGCTGCGTCGATGCCCTTACTACACCGAGCGCTGCACTAGCTTCGTCAATACTCCCGAGAGCTTCGGGTTGTGGGTGATATTTCGGCACTCGTTTGTCGCCGATGAGTCCTGTGTACCCATCATCACCCTTTTTTGTGTAAATCTTTTTCATAGAAAATATTATACTCCTCGAAAATTTTTTTACTGAAGATTCAGCTGCCACAATATATTACTTCACTTGAGAGGTTTGTTTTTCCTGCCCATATCAAGTTGTAGATTACCCTTACGGTTCCATCTGCACGTCTTGCCTAAATAAAGAAATCACAATGCGTGGCGAGATCAAATCGATTTATACTATAATCCATAGAAAGGAATAATAATAGCGAGATCTTATCCAATTGGATTTTAGCAACCAAGATAGGAGGTATGCAATGCAACTGCGCTGTACGAATTGCCACAAACCATTTGCTTTAGGAAAAGAAGCAGTCCATTATGCTCTCGATACAATGGAAGAGGAAGGATTACATCACTATAATGCACAATGCCCGCACTGCCGGCGCGTTAATCGTGTTTCAGATAGGGAATTAAAACGTGCTGCACCTGATTGGGTGCCTGGTCAAACTGAGCAAACTGAAGCAGAAGAATAAACCCGAAAGACATTACATTGCGCGTTCAAATAGCCAAGTATACAGAACGCTAGTTGTTCTGAAACGTATAAGTACAGCTCTTATTGTGCTGTAGTCTCTTGTGGTTGGTTGATGAAAATCGAACAAATTTTTGACAGTGTTGGCGACGTAAAATCCGCCCTTAGGGAGGCGATGTATATCGCGGATGAAGATGTGGCAACAGTTGTATATTTATCTCACGAACTTGGTAAACCTATCCTGGTGGAAGGACCGGCAGGGGTTGGTAAGACTGAGCTAGCAAAAGCCATTTCTATCGCAACAGGCAGCAAGCTCATCCGCTTGCAGTGTTATGAGGGTTTAGATGAAACAAAAGCCCTATACGAATGGGAATATGCCAAGCAATTACTGTATACCCAACTGCTGCGGGATAAGTTGCAAGCTGTGCTCTCAGATACTCGCAGTCTTTCAGATGCAGCGGACCGATTGGCCGAAGAAGAAGATGTTTTCTTTTCACAGCGCTTTTTGTTGCCTCGGCCGTTGCTTCAAGCAATCCAGGCACCAGATACCACAATATTACTGATTGATGAAATTGACCGCGCTGATGCTGAGTTTGAGGCATTTTTACTAGAAGTCTTGAGTGATTTCCAGATCAGCATTCCGGAATTGGGCACGATCACTGCCATACAGCAGCCGTTCGTCGTGCTTACAAGTAACAACACTCGCGAATTGAGTGAAGCTCTAAAAAGACGCTGTTTGTATCAGTATCTTGATTATCCGACGATAGAGCGTGAGACTGCTATCATCAGACTGCGGGTGCCTGATTTGCGACCAGAGCTGGCTCAGCAGACTGTAGAGCTTGTACACAGCTTGCGGAACTTAGATTTACGCAAATCACCAAGCATAAGTGAGACAATCGATTGGGCTAATACACTCGTTACGCTAAATTCGCAAGCTCTAGATAGAAAAACAATCGCTGAGACTATGGGGGTCTTATTAAAACATGAGAATGATCTGAATAAGGCTAAAAGCTGGGCACAAAGCGTATCCTTATCGACAGATCAGGTGTAGGATTCTTGCCACCGTTGAACCGGGTTAGATTTCTTACTCTTGGAGTAAGAAAAGGCTGGTGATTATTGATCACCATAGTATGGATATGAAATTCAGCTGCAACTACCTTCTATGGATACCCACCTTATAAAGTTTATCGCCGTGCTGCGAACATCTGGAGTTAGGGTGAGTATAGCTGAAAGCGCGGATGCAATTTGTGCGGTCGAACGTCTTGGGGTTAAGAACCGTACAAATTTTCGACTAGGATTGCGCAGTACGCTCATTAAAGATCAAAAAGATCTGCAAATATTTGAAGAGTTATTTCCCATTTTTTTTGGATCTTCGGGGATCTCTCCGTTGTTTGATATCCAAGCTGAATTTAGTCCTGACGAAGCAGCAGCAATTGGTAAGGTCCTCCAGACATTTCAAGTACAAGAGCGGAATTTTATCGAGCGTTTGCTGAGAGGTGATGCGCTTAGCCAAGATGAGCTTGCACGCAAAAGTAAATTCACAGGATTGTCGCAAGCTGATGATTTACGTTATCGTGAGTGGTTAGCAAAGCGATTGACGAAGGCGATGAAAATCAATAATATCCGTGAAGCGATAACTCGGTTATCCGTACTGCTTTATGGAAAGGGTATTACTCCTCAGCGAAGCAATGAGATCATCGACTTGTTGGAATTGAATTTAGCCGCAGTTGAAACCTACCTTGATAGGTATGTTGGCCACCGAATAGCACAGAATATAACGCGTGTACGTGAGATTGCCAGCTCTGATGCGTTAATCTACAAATCAATTAACTCATTAACTGACAATGAACTGGTAAAACTTGATGATGATGTAAAACGTCTGGCTAACGCACTGCGATCGAAAGCTGCTCTACGCTTTAGGCGAGCTAAAAGTGGTAGGTTAGACGTGAAAGCGACCATCAGAGCAAACTTAATATACGGTATGGTCCCAATTAAATTAAAACTTCGTGCAAAAACCTTGAAACCGAAATTAGTGGTTCTGTGTGATGTTAGTACATCGATGCGGAATTATTCCGAACTGATGCTGAGCTTGTTATATTGCTTACAGGATCAGATCAGCAGGACCCATGCGTTTGCTTTTATTGATCATCTTGAGTACATCACACCAGATTTCGTTGGGTTAGGTGCGCATGAGGTGGTCCGAAAAGTGCTTCAGAAGATGCCTTCTGGGTACTATAGTACTGACTTAGGCTCGAGCTTGCAAAATCTTTACGATGATTACTTGGATATGATTGACCGACGGACCACCATCATCGTTGTAGGTGATGGGCGCAATAATTACAATGATCCCCGAACAGACGTATTCAAATTCCTGACCCGCCGCAGCCGTCAGACCATGTGGATAACCCCAGAGAATCCCAATCTATGGAGAACTGGTGATAGTGATATGCAACTATATGCTGCGATAAGTAGCGTAGTCTTGCAAGCAGGAACATTGGCCGAACTAAGTGCGGCTGTTGATAATTTTCTCATTAATCAATAGGAATACAATTAGCTGAAGATAGAGGGGAGGTGGAATCAGAGTATCGTTGTTCAACCAGATCTCCTTACTTCAAGCACAGAAACATGGTTTGAACTTACATGCCGGATACTTTTCGCATCTGGAAGAGAATTTTTCAATATAAGTAAGTGAACATCATTGTTGCTGGAATCGTGGGTGAAGGAGATTCAGGGATTTCTATATTATTTTGGTAAGGATTTGAGGCGGCCGTACAGGTAATTTATATCGTAAATACGGTTTGCCAACTCTTCATTGATCGCGTTTCCTTTCATCTGCCATGTCCAGTTCCCGCTCGGTTTCCCCGGATAGTTCATGCGAGCGGAATTATCTAGGCTTAGAAAATCCTGGATGGGGGCCATTGCAATCATTGCCACAGAACACCAACTAGCCCTGATTAAGTCCCATGCAACGTCATGCCCGTCACAGTTCAGATAGCGACGATAGAAACCTCTTTCAGCCTCTGAAACACGTTCATACCATCCACAGGCGGTGTCATTATCGTGAGTACCAGTGTAAACTACACAGTTGCGCGGGTAATTGTGCGGCAGGAAGGATTCATTGGGGTCTCCGCTGAAGGCGAACTGTAGAATTTTCATTCCTGGCAAACGAAAATCCTCGCGTAGTTCAACTACATCAGGTGTGATAACGCCTAAATCTTCTGCGATGATGGGTAGGTCACCAAGTGCTTGTTGGATAGAAGATAAGAATTGCTTACCGGGGCCTGGCACCCATTCACCTGTCTCTGCGGTTGGTGCATCGGCAGGAATTTGCCAGTAACCTGCAAACCCTCTGAAGTGGTCGAGCCTAACAATATCAACCATATTCAATACTGAGCGGAATCGCTTCACCCACCATGAATAATTTTGGGACTTGTGGTGATCCCAAGTATACAGTGGGTTTCCCCAACGCTGACCAGTTGGTGAGAAGTAATCCGGAGGCACGCCCGCCACCACGGTCGGATACCCATTACTATCAAGGTGAAATAGCTCTGGGTTCGCCCAAACGTCGGCGCTATCATGGGCGACAAAGATAGGCATATCCCCAATGATCTGGATATTGTTACTCTCAGCATGTTCTCTTAACTTATTCCATTGTTGGTAGAAGATAAATTGGCGGAAATTTTGACGATCAATCGCTATCTTCAGTTCCTTGCGAGCTGCTTCTAATGCCGCTGGTTCTCGATTTCGGATAGTCTCCTGCCAGGACACCCATGGTTTCCCAGCATGCGCCTCCTTTAATGCCATGAATAATCCAAAATCATCCAACCAATGCTGATTTTTCTGCTGGAAAAGGTCGTATTCGCGCTTTATGGAGTGGGATGTTTTTAGACGCTCAAATTGGATGTATGCGCGGTCAAGTACGCCATTCTTCCATGGAATAACCTTCCCATAATCGATATTTCCCTGTGGGAATTTTGGGAGCTCGATTAAGTCGTTAGTATGCAGCAATTTATTCTCACGAAGCTCATCTAGACTGATGATATACGGATTGCCAGCAAACGCGGAGAAACACTGGTATGGTGAATCGCCGTAACCAGTCGGTCCCAAAGGCAGGACCTGCCATAGACTGCAGCCGTTTTCTGCGAGAAAATCTATCCAGTCCTGAGCTTGGGGTCCGATATCGCCAATCCCATAAGGCCCCGGTAAACTTGTCGGGTGCAGCAAGATACCTGAAGAGCGGTCATACTTCATAAGGCAGCCTCTTCGTTTGGATGTAGTCGTCTCTGCGGGTGTAATTGCTTGGGAAGTCCTCCTCAATAACATCAGTAGCTATTACGCCGCCTGCCTCAATAATCTGATTAGGTGGAATAACACTGTTTTTTCCGATCATGGTAACTAACAAAGACTGGTCGGCATTGTGTAACCCAACCTTTGCTAATTCACCTATGAATGCTTGTTTATCAATGATCGCCCGATAGACTTCTGCACCCACTTCAATCACAGTATTAGTAAGAACAATCGATTCAACAATTTTTGCTCCTGGTTTGACGCGCACTCCCGGAGCTAGAATGCTGCGTTCGATATATGCCCCTGAAGAGATGACACATCCGTCCGTGATCATACTGTCAACGATGTTCGCACCGCCTGCGATAGATACAGGTGGGCGTTCTTCAGTGCGAGTGTGAATGACCCAAGAGCGATCGTTTAAGTCAATGGACGGCTTTTCCTTCAATAAATCCATATGTGCGTCCCAGTACGAATCGACTGTTCCAACATCCACCCAGTATCCTGAAAATGGGAATGTATAGACATCATACCCAGCGGTAATCATGGCAGATAGGATATCTTTTCCGAAATCATGGCTTGAAGAATGGTTTTCATGATCTTGCCAGAGTACGGTATCTAAGACTTCACGATTGAATAAATATACGCCCATATTGGCAAGATTTGAGGGTGGATCTTGTGGTTTCTCGACAAAGGATGTCACGCGATAATCTTGTTCAGTACCTACAATCCCAAAACGCGATGCTTCACTGGTGGGTACTTTTATAGAAGCCATAGTAAGGTCTGCGCCATGGTCCATATGGAAAGCGACCATGGCGTCATAATTCATTTCGTAAATATGATCGCCAGAAAGAATTAATACCAGATCTGGATCTCTCTGTTTGATAAATCGAAAGTTTTGTTGAACTGCGTCTGCTGTTCCCAAGTACCAATCAGAGGCTCCGCGCACCTTATATGGGGTATACATGCGCACACCACCGGTAAAATCGCGGTTTAAGTCCCAGGGACCACCAGAGCCAATGTGTTCAATTAATGAGTGCGGTCGGTATTGGGCGAGGATCATAACATCATAAATGCCTGAGTTGACGCAGTTCGATAGTGTGAAATCGATGATCCGGTATTTTCCAGCGAATGGTACTGCCGGTTTGGTACGTTTTGCGGTTAGGATGCCGAGACGGGAACCTTCACCACCGGCGAGTATGACAGCACGTGTTTTCATGATTTGGCCTCATATCTTTATTTATGTATTATCCAATTGATATGTACATATCGAATCGACTTTGGAATGGATATTTGATTCTTTCTAAATGTCCTGGCAGTTAGCCTGTTTAATCACGCTCGAGTTATTTGGTTATAGATACTGATGTATTGCTTTGCTGATCGCTCCCAAGAAAAATCTTGAACCATACCGTTTACTTGGATAGATCGCCATACCTTCTTTCGCTTGAAAATTGTTAGACTTCGACGCACTGCAGCGGCTAGATCCTCGGCACTTGCATGTTCGAACAAAAACCCGGTTTGCTTTTTTCGTACACTTTTATCCCTGATAGTGTCCTTTAATCCTCCGACGGCTCGCGCTATGGGTACACAACCATGCAACATGCCAATCATCTGGGTTAACCCACATGGTTCGTAGCGTGAAGGAATCAATAGCATGTCAGCCCCACCAAATATTTTTCGGCTGAGATTAAAATCATAACGGATTTCTGCTTTGACCCGGCCCGGGAAATTAGATTCCAACAGCCGCATTTCATGCTCCAATTCTGGTACACCATTACCTAAGATGACCAACTGCCAAGGATATTCACTGATGGCATGTAGAGCTGTAGGCAATAAGTCAACACCCTTCTGCGGGTCAAGGCGGTTGATAACTGCAAACAGTGGTATATCGAGGTCTTGGGATAAACAAAGTTCTTCTAATAACACGCGCTTATTGATTTGCCTATTATCGATCGTATTCACATCATATCTGCTAGGCAGGGCTGTATCCGATGCAGGGTTCCATTGGTCAACTGCCAAACCGTTCAAAACGCCGCTTAATGATGACTGGCGGGTTCTCAAGAAACTATCCAAACCAGATCCAAATTCTGGTGTCAGGATTTCCTGAGCGTAGCTGGGAGACACAGTAATGATCTGGTCACAGGAAACCATACCTAAGGGAAGCGGCAGTGATTGCGCCCACTTAGGCAAGGCTGACGTGCTGGCTGGAGGTAACCCGAACGATTGCAGCGCAGATTCAGCGCCATGCCCGAGATATGGGAGATTATGTATACCAAGAACACTAGCGATATGATTGCTTTTGTCACTATTTTGCTGGGATAAATCTAGCGCATACACAGCAGGGGCGGTGTGCCAATCATTGGCATGTAGGATATTGGGTGACCAATCAATATGTTCCAACAGCTGCAGCGCTGCTAACGAGAAGAATGTATATTTATATCCATCAACGGCGTTGTTTCCAGAATACACTGGCGCTTGTGTCGGGATTGGAGCCCCACTTATAAAATAGACGGTTAAACCGTCGAAATTTCCCTTGAAAGCAACTGCTTCAATCCTGCCGTCTTGATGGTTCACATCATAGCGAGCAATTTGCTGCAGTGATAAGTTCTGTTGTTGGATGCTGGTGTGTAATGGAAGAGCCAATCGCACGTCTAGTCCTTCTTTGATCAGCGCGCGGGGTAATGAACCAGCTACGTCCCCCAATCCACCAATTTTGACAAACGGATCTGCTTCGGCTGCAAGGAAAAATACTTTTATTCGATCTGGTTCCATTTTATCTCAGCGACTTGTCATTGCAGGAGCTGATTGGTGAATTCGAAAATCGTTGATTAACTCGCCTGCGAATGTGCAGTAATATTGTTTTTATTTCAACGCTGTGATCAATCTTTCGACTTGGTAGTGTGATTGCTTCCCAGCTCCTAATATCTTCTGGGCTATCGAATAATGCTTGAGGATCATCTTAACATCATGCTCTTCCTTACTCGTGGCACTTGTATATTCGGATGATGATGTGATTTGGATGACAGATGTGGTATACAGATTCCAAATAAGGTCTTCAAAAGCTTCCTTGTTAAACCAGATGATATCTTGATAGCGATTCACACCGAGATATTGTTGAACTTCGTGGTCTTCAAGCAGTGAATGCACTAACTGATAGGCCTTGATATTTCCAGAGCCATCTCCATCCCACACATGCTGGTGAGTAACTAATATTTTTATTAGGGTAAGATCCCTCTCGGCGGTCTCTCGATTGATTCCCATATCCTTAAAAGTTTGTAGGATATGCTTTCCCAGCAACCATTCATCAATCCATGCCCGGCTGATTTTGGGGTTATCACTTGCAGATATGCATTTCCCAAGCTTGCGAGTGATGATCAAGGTGAAGAGCATTGACCATAGTTGTGTATCACCTTCGCGCCAGGGATTTGCAAAATCAATGCTCTCGCCTGATTCTGGAATCAGATCTTTTGATATAAAGTAGCTGATCGCATCATGCAGCTCTTCATTGATCTGACTTAGAATACGGTTGCCGTACTGAGGTGTAAACAGCAACGCGTCTAGTTCGGCAAGGATTTCACTCACAATGCCATCGATATCTGAGGCATGACCAACATAACGGTTGATTGCGTTGAGTAAATTCTGGATTTTGTCTTGAATTTCGTTGTGGACTGCATCAGATGCTTTCTCAGAATCGTCGTTAAGTAGTCGGCGATCTATGAACCACCTAAGCTGTCCGACGTTGATTAATTCGCGGTATGGGTTTAGCACCGGCTGCAGGATGATCTGGCGAGAAACTTCATTGATGTCAGGTACACCGCGCCCGCCCAGATAGGAAGCAAGCTGGGCGTAATGATTCCATTGGTTATCTTGGACTTCTCTGAAATCCATAAAGACATGGTATTGATAGGCAGCTAAATCCAGCCATAGCCCTTGTTCGTATAACTGGGCATTGCTGCGGATATACTCCAAACCAGATATTTCGTCGCGGAATATGGTGTAATGATCTACACTTGGCGTTAGTGCCAGCGATTCCGCGAGAGAAAACTGGCGCAATTCTTTTTGATCTGAGTTTGAACTATGAACGGGATATCCCGTTGACATACGGATCCAACCGTGTGAGTGTGCATATTTGTTGTAGTAAATTACCAGGGCATTTTGGTCTCCTGCCCGATTTGAATATGCATACACGTCCTCATTCACTGTGTCTTCTGGAGTGAAAAAATCATAAAGTCGAAAATTCTCGGATTCGGCGAAGATGTATCGCCGCTTGAGCAGCGGAAAGATCTCTCTTTCATGACGATCAATCAAGTAGTTATCAGGTTTTTCATCCCAATAAGCGCGCCGGTACTCCATACCATATTTTTCCGTATAGCCCTCAATTTGCCCGTGACCAAACATTGGTAAACCGGGAAGCGTTGCCATCAATACACATATCCCGAAGTATTTATCCCCATTGCCAAATTGCTCGATTGCTGTCCGTTCATCTGGATTATTCATGAAATTTACATAGCGTTTGAGTATTTGGGGTTCAAACTCCAGAGTATTCTTGATTACCAAACGATATTCCTGATTTTTCTCATCTCGCAGCATATTCATGAATGCGCTGTTATAGACACGGTGCATTCCTAATGTGCGTACAAAATACCCCTCCATCAACCAGAACGCTTCTGCTAACAAAAGGGTATCGGGCACTTCTGCAGCCACCCGATCAACGACATCCCGCCAGAACTCTACTGGAAAAGCCTTATCGAACTGTTCCTTAGTCATGGCATGTTCGGCTCTTGAGGGGATATCACCACCACTGCCCGGTTCAGGGAACCATAAGCGCTGATAGTGCTTCTTGGCAAGTGTCATAGCAGCGTCGAAACGGATAATTGGGAATTTTCGTGCCACTGTTAATATTGTTTGAATAACCGCCTCGCGAACTTCTGGGATCAGGTAATTCAGTTGGGCAGTGTCATTCCACGGCATCGATGTACCATCGTTGCCGTGATAAATAAACTTAACATCGCCGCTTCCGTGGTCAACACGCATGAATACCACCGCAGCATCCGTGTTGTCATAGTAGTGATCCTCTATATACAAGCCAATGTGTTCTTTGGTGGAGAGATTCGGCCCGTTAAACATGTACGATGGAAATGGGCTGTAATCTTGATGGATGAACCATTCCGGATGGTCAATAACCCAATTTGAATCGATTCCCATGTGGTTTGGGACCATATCGGATGCCAAGCGGACACCTTTCTGCCAGGCGCGATCACGTAGGTTTTGGTATGCCTCTTCGCCTCCCAAATCATAAGCAATATCATAGTTGAACAGTGAATAGGCAGAAGCAACTGCATCAGGGTTCCCACGTAGTTGTTTTATTCTTTGTGAAGCCTGGCTCCGCTCCCAGAGCCCAATTAGCCAAAGCCCGCTGAATCCCCAGCGGGCTAATGTTTCCAGCTCCTCATCAGGAATTTGATCCAATCGCGTGATTGCGCGCTGGTACTTCTTCGATAATTGATCCAGCCAAACGAAGGCATTTTTTGCGATCATCACTAAGTTCGGCATCCATTCTTTGTCCGCTGAGAAGCGTTCGGATTCAAGGTCTAAGCCGCCAAAATCATAAACTCTTGATGGTCCAGGGCCGAGATAAATGGCTTTTTCTTCTTCTTTTATCAGATCTAAACTGCTCAGCAAGCGGTATAAATATTTTCCAAGCAAATATCCCCAGCGAGTGCGGATGTAATCCAACTGACCCGATAAAGAATGTGGTACGGCGACCGCCGGATTGCCCAACATATCGATGAGGTTTTGATGATCAGGTCCGAAAAACGCTTGGTTATCAAAGAAATCATGTAGTTCATCGATGATGCGTACGTAAGGAGTGTTTTGGCGCAATTCACTGTCATCGAAGAGCTCGTTGTATGGAGAGAAGGCTGGATTCTTATTTGCTAACCATAGCATTAGCAGCTCTTCCAATAGCAGCTGCCGGTTTGAGATTCCTTCCGTTTCGCCTTTCAGATAATCATTTGCCGTGCATTCATGGTTGTAGACTGATAAAGGGGGAAAGGTTTGGATAAACTGCAATAACGTCTTGTCAAATTGATCAGGGCTGATCTCTGCAAGCAAGTGATCTACAGCAGATTTCATTGCCTCCGGATTGATCTGTTGTTGGTACTCGAAAATTGCCAGATGTAATATCTCATCTATCAAACCCATCGCGTTGATTTGACCTGCGCGAATGACTCTCTCTGGATAACTGATCAAGTTTCGCTTTTGATTCATGCTTTGAGCAAGCTGTCTCGCAGCATGGAAATTTGTGAAGATAACATTCCCATTTAGTGCGAATAGCGATTGTTCTAATTGATAGCGATCCCGGGCTGCACGAGAAATGTGAAATTCCATATGTTTTATCTTGGATTTTGGCATAATGCTTCTAGCTCCCCTAGGGCTTCAGTATTTGGTGTAGTATGACTGGGATCATCTAAATCCAGCCAAGCGAGCAGCATTCTTAACTGATAGATTACTTTCGTGCCAGGTTATTATAACCGCAGTGACGTAACACAATTCCAGGACCAGTTCAAATGTAGGTAAGCAATGGGCGGATTAATTGTATTATTTCGTTCTAAGGACAGCTGTTTTTATCAGCAATTTGCCAGTCTCTGGGCTTCGTGATGTCTTTATGGAGATGCTGTTATCGGATAGGGCGGAGGTGGAGGGGCGTGGGCAGATATTTACGTAATGTTATACTCGCCCAAGTTGCTATTTTCTTTGTTTGGAGATGAACATGGAATTCCACACACTCATAACAACTGCACAACTTTCTAGAGTATTGAGCTCAAATACGCTGGTAATTGTCGATTGCCGTTTTGATTTAGCTGAGACTGGGAGTGGTCAGAAAAAATACCTAAATTCACATATCCCTGGCGCTGTATACTGCCATCTGGACAACGACCTATGTGGTCCGATCATCCCCGGAACAACAGGACGCCATCCATTACCTGATGTCGATAAATCAGTTGAGAAATTTTCTTCCTGGGGCATTGATGATCAGACCCAAGTTGTTGTATACGATGATTCCGAACCGGCAACCGGTGCAATTGCTAGCAGGTTATGGTGGTCATTACGATGGTTAAGACATGAGGCAGTTGCCTTATTAGATGGTGGTTGGCAAGCCTGGGTTGCTGAGAATCGTCCTGTGGAAGTAGGGCAGTGCATTAATCCTATGAAAACTTTCATCGCACATCCTCGCAACGAACTAATCGTCGTGAGTTCTGTGGTAGAAGATACCCGATTAGATCCAAATTTCCGGCTGCTGGATTCGCGCACACGAGATCGATATGAAGGGATTGAACGAAACCATCGATCCGGTTGCGGGACATATTCCAGGGGCGTTGCCTCTGCCATATATTGAAAACGTTGATCCTGAGGGTAAGTTTTTATCAGCTGAACAGCTGGAAGCTCGATTTAAAGATGTCTTAGGAGATATCCCCGCGCAGAATGTTGTATTTTACTGCGGTTCAGGTGTGACAGCAGCACATAACCTGTTGGCCTATAAACACGCTGGTCTGGGTGATGCTCAATTATATGTCGGCTCGTGGAGTGATTGGATTACCGATCCTGCCAGACCAGTCGCGACGGGAGACACTTGAAACACTTGTCTCATCCCTATCGCAGTACATTGGTATTTATGGATCTTCGTAGCGTGAGTCTTCAAGATCTTTGCGGAGTTTATCCTGCTCCGATAACTGCATGTGGGGAACACTAGCGACTTTAGAAATTTGACCAGCTCGCTCTGCGCTTCGCAAATCTTCCAGGGGAATACGTCTGATAACACTCCATTTTCCACAGTGGGGGCAGCGGTCGAATTTTCCTACTAAAATATTGAGCCCCCAGATATGAATGCTGAACGGGCGTTTGCATTTTGGGCAGATTGTGCCTCCCCTTAAACCGTAACGCTGTTTTCCGGTAGGGGCTTTACCGTGATGATGACGGTCAATAAGTGCAGGGATAACCGCTGAAAATAAAATACCGACGAGAACTACTCCTAAGATAATTGCAAAAATGGATCCTACCGAATCCCATACCGCATCCTGAGAAATGAACTCCACTCGGAACTCGTTTGAGTTTATTTGATTTCCCTCACTGGTAATTCCAACTGCATATAAAGTATGAATTCCGATAGGATATTCACCAGTGTGGAATTTCACTTGGAACGGTGCTGAATCTACGGCAGCAATAATCATATCGTCGATCCAAAACTCGACACTTTCCAAATCATCATCGTCAGGAACCCTCAATGTGAATGTGCCTTGGATTTTTCCCCCACCAGATGAATATCCGAAATCGCGATTTAATCTAAGTATGAGCTCCTGATCCTCTACTTGAGCATAACCAGACACACCAATTGTGAGCAGGCTGAAAGCAAGTACCGGTATGATGAAAATGAGGGCAAATTTCCGTAGAGGCGTATTGGTCGATTTATTCATAAGCTTCATTGTCGGTATATGCAGTTGAGCTCCCTTGTTTGGATATCATTTCCATCGAGTAAGAATTGTCTCCCTTTGGAACAAGCGCACAGCGAAATAAATCATTAGAGAATCAATCAATATTAGGACGATTGTCATAATAAGTATCAGTTGCTGGTTGACCAGGAATAACCCAGCAATCTGTCCAATAAAAATGGCTAGCAGCGGAAGTATGACTACTGCCGAAAGCTGCTCAGCGACACGGGGGTCATTTACCCTAGATGAGACCATTATGCTGAAGTTTACCGATAGGATAGCCAGCAAAGGTCCAACAATGATCACTACGAACCACCATGAAGGTTTAACCAATGCTGCCATGACATTTGGTGATTGGATAATTACCCAAGCCCCAACAACATATACGATAAACGCTAACCAGGTGGCTAGAACAGCAGGGATTACTGCGGCGAGATTCTTGGCGATAAGCAGTTCTATTGTAGTAATAGGTGTTGCCAATAATGGTTCCAAACTGCGGGTGGTCTTCTCACCAACTATCGAATAGGCGGCGATGTTCACGGGGATGATTAGCGGAATCATCATAAAAAGAATCATAAATTGGTTTCCCATCATCACCTGCACACATTCTCCACTAGAAAGGTCGCTCTGACAGGATTGGAGGAATTGCGGTGGGATATCGCTGGTCAGGTCGCTGCTACCGGCGTCACGGGCGAAAAATAACATTGCCAGCGGTATGGCTGTAAACATCAAGGGCAGAAAGATAACAGTTGAGAGTATTAGCTTCTTCTTAAAAACCTCTGCCCATTCTTTGCGTATGATTGTCGTAACTTTCTTCATCGGCCTAATCCTATTCCCGGATTAATCAACGAAATCATTTGGTTTACTGCGCGAATGGTGCTCATCATTTGAAGTGTTTTGTACCAATTGTAAGTAAACGTCTTCTAGCGATCGGCGAAGTTCGCCCACGAATTGAATTTCGGCGCCCGCATTTACGAGCGTCTGAATTATGAACGGGTTATTTTGCTCCGGATTCTCCAGTGTGACGACAATCTTATTTTCGACTTGCTGTACATCGCTTGAGACATGTAGTGCGTTTATCGCTTCTAGATATTTCGGATCGTTTGTGCGCAGGTGAAAAACCACTTTCCGTCCAAAGGCTTGGGATCTTAGTTTGGCGGGAGTATCCAAGACCAGCAATTGCGTTTTAAATACGGCGATCCGATCACAGAGACGATCAGCTTCATTCAGATTGTGAGTGCTCAAGAAGAAAGTACGCCCTTCTTCACGCAAGAATACGATGAAATCGCGGACTAAGCGAGCCGCTTCTGGATCGAGTGCTGCCGTGGGTTCATCGAGGAACAAAATTGATGGTTCGTGTAGCAAGGCCCTCGCAATCGCCAGTTTTTGTTTCATGCCTTTTGAGAATGTCCCGACCTCATCATTTCGCCTTTCCCACAAACCTAATAACCGTAGATACTTTTCTACTTGTCCTTGTACATCCTTTACTTCATACAGGTTTCCATAAACGCGTAAATTGTATTCTGCCGAAAGGTTGTCATACATTCCCGGGGTTTCAGTTAGAATGCCAACCGAGCGCCGGATAGATCTATTTTCCTCTCCAACGGTATAGCCATTGACCACTGCCCGACCGGACGTTGGACCGATCAAGCTTGTTAACATCCGTATGGTGGTAGTTTTCCCTGCTCCATTCGGACCCAAGAAACCAAATACCTCCCCGCGGTCAATTTGAATGGATAAATCATCCACTGCAACGGTTTGATCGAATTTCTTAGTTAAATGATACGTTTCAATTGCTGCCATCTATGTGAAGTCCTTAAACGCTGGTCGTGAATTTGTGTGGAGATATCATCATGGATAATGTTTCTGGAGTTTCTCACCATTTTACTATCAAGACTTCAATAATGTCCCATGTTTTATGTCTTTGTGAAACGTGTATCCATTGCTATATCTTGTTCTCGTCCTGTTTGCCTTGTATCTAATTTCTGAGCCTTAGGATCCGAGCAAATCGCTCTTAGCTTGGAATAGCCTAAATTAGAATAAGACCGTTTGTCATTGTTGATTGTTTATGATGTGGAACTCCCTGCCAGAATATTCAATAGGAATCAATTATTGACACACTTCATGGCGGACTATTTAGGTGTCGCTCAGACGAATCAGCCTCATCTACCCAAGCGGAACTTGGCTCGATCACAAGG
>Ga0209013_10000737_pt1 | contig 29782 bp, 28 predicted proteins | sample Cruoilmetagenom2_FD_187291 | JGI IMG/M metagenome (GOLD analysis project Ga0209013, IMG submission 187291) | Oil polluted marine microbial communities from Coal Oil Point, Santa Barbara, California, USA - Sample 2 (SPAdes) (version 2) | ecosystem: Environmental > Aquatic > Marine > Oil seeps ...
AGTTATGAAAATAAGATAAAAGTTGAAACGCCACTTTTTCTTTTTTATGTAATAAATGCACTGCAACCATACCAATACCGAATATGCGTTGAAACCTACCATTTACATTACCTTCAAAATCATTAACACGAAAAATCCCTACAAGCTCACCCAGGTCATTAAAACAACCAAAAAATTGTATTCCATTATCTTCATTTTGTTCTGTTTCCATTCGCTCTATCAATTCTTTTTTCTTTTCATCCGTTTGAATAAGCATTCCCGGATAAGCTAGTGAAGCTATATCAACTGCCTCTTTCAAGTCTTTAGTTTGTAGTAACCGAATCATACCATTTCCCCTTTTTTGAGCGATTATGTTAAATTGTATTATAGAATAGTCAAACAATTAAGCAAATAATATTTTGCTAATATTTTTTAAAAAAGAGTTTCCCAGACGTGAATGGAAAACTCTCTTATTAGGAGGTCGAATATGAAGATACTTTTACCTGTTCAAGGTCATTCTCAATATGATACTACAATTCAAGCTAACTATCGGACTTCTGCGTGTGGACCAGTCACAGCTTTCGTATTGTTAAATTATTTATTCCCAAATACTAATCACTATCAGCCAAATGATTTATATGAAAAGTTAGGTGGAACTCGTATCGGCTTATTTACTTATCGATTTATACGAAATATGCGCAAGTTGCTCGGCCCGAATTGGCAGGTAAAAAAATGTACGTTGCAAGTAGCTCTTCACGAATTAAAAAATGGCAGACCGGTTGCCTTAAAATTTGATAAATACTTTTCACTAGAGTGGAATAAAACATTCACTTTTTCGTATCATTGGGTTCCCCTTATTGGCTATGAATTAGTAGCCAATGAATTGGTGATGATTATACACGACAATGGAGGTAGAAATCGACCTAGTGAGATTAGAAGAGTGCGCTATTCGGATAATGCACCTATTCTTACGTTCGTTCAGATTACTCCAGTAAGTAAATAATTATTTTTGAAGCTGTCGAGCCAAAATAGTATATCCATGCTCATATAAAAATTCATGTTTTGTCGAAGGGATTTCTTTTATGATTAAATGGTCTAGTTCAGCTTCTATAGGAACATCTCTTCGGATAGTAGCCAACTCTTTGGAAAGCTTCAGCATCTCCAAATCCGTTTCAATTTTAGTTCGTTGACCAGCTTTCAAAGCCGGTAAAGCCTCTAAGACTTTATCTACGGTTCCATAGGTTTGGACAAGTTGTAAAGCTGTTTTCGGGCCAATTCCCTTTACACCCGCATAGCCATCACTAGAATCCCCCATAAATGCCTTCACATCTGGGAAAAGCAAAGGAGAAATACCGTATTCTTCAAGGAAACGGGCTTCATTGTATACATCATAAATAGTGAAACCTTTTTTTGTAAATGCAATTTCTGTGGAAGGCTCTAGTAATTGAAGTAGATCTTTGTCTCCACTGACTATTGTAAACCTCGCATCATCCTTCCATTTATGTGTAATCGAAGCAATAGTATCATCCGCTTCCATTCCTGCTATTCCGAAGTTCATCCACCCTAAATGCTCTGATAAATCCTGCGCCATATCAAACTGGGGAATAAGCTCTTCAGCTGGCTTTGGACGGTTTGCTTTATACCCATCATATAACTCATTTCTAAATGTCAGCATACCTTTATCCCAACAAATAGCCATATGAGTAGGTTGCATCAAATTTTGTGCAGCCAAAACATGGCGAGCAAAACCTTGCACCGCATTTGTCGGAATTCCTTTATCATTTTTAAAATAATTGCCTGACATGGCAGTTGCAAAAAAAGATCTAAATAATAGTGCCATTCCATCTATTACTAATACATGTGGTTTTTCCTGAGTCATTTCAAACACCCTTTTTTTAAAGTTTACTTATTATAACATGAGTAGCTTGAATCTATTAAACAGTGGGTATATATTAGGAAACTAATAGAATGGAGTATGAAAGATGAAAATACATAATGGAGCTCTTTATTGGCCTACTACTATAAAGCCATTCACACCAAAGATTACTCATGAAAAAATAGATATACATGATGTTGTTATAGTCGGTTCCGGAATGTCAGGAGCTCTTACTGCGCTGGCATTAGCAGAAAATGGTCTCAAAGTGGCAATTGTGGATAAACGGGAGCTAGCAACAGGGAGTTCCAGTGCAAATACTGGTCTTTTGCAGTACTCCAATGATATTATGTTACACGAATTAATTGGACAAATCGGAGAAAAAGACGCTGTTCGCTTTTACCAACTTTGTTACGAGGCAATGAATGATCTTGAACTTGTTGCGAAAAAACTTCCAAACGAAGTAGACTTCATACGCAGACCAAGTATATGCTATGCGAGCGACGAAAACGATGTAGAAAAGATAAAAGCTGAATATGACACATTAACAAAATACGGTTTCCCTTGTGACTATTGGGGAAAAAATGAAATGGCAGAAAAAATGCCATTTAGTAAGCACGGTGCCTTAGTAACCTATGGTGATGCGGAGATTAATCCGCTTAAATTTGTGCAGGGGATACTAACTAATCTAGAGGAATTAGGTGTACAGTTGTTTCCGTATACAGAGGTGTTAGATGTATATGAGGATAACGGATCTTTAGATATACGTACTTCTGGACAGTCTTTCCATGCCAAACAAATAATCTACACGACTGGATATGAAACTACTCCCGTAGGTAAGCGGATTGGAGCAGATATTAACCGTTCTTATGCTTTTGTTAGCAAGCCAATCGCTGAATTTAATAATTGGTTTGAACAAGCCTTAATATGGGAAACAAAACGACCTTATTTATATATTCGCTCAACAGTTGATGGAAGATTAATAGTTGGGGGATTGGATGAGGATAAACCTGAAGCACCCGACTCGGACGAACTAATTCAGCAGCGAACAGAAAATTTACTACAGCAAGCAAAAGAGCTCTTCCCTACCTACGACATTCAGATAGAATACGCATATGCAGCAAGCTTTGGGGAATCTATTGATAATATTCCATTCATTGGTGAACATCCAACGAAAAATAAACACTATTACTTACTTGGATATGGTGGAAATGGTACTGTATATAGCATGCTAGGCTCCCATATCTTAAAAGATTTAATAGAAGGAAATCGAAACGAAGATGCCGAACTTTTTCATCTTGAGCGGAAATATGGTGTGAGATAAATATATAAGCTGATAGAGGATCATAGATAATGCATGATCCTCTTTTTATCTTGATATGAAATAATTGACTCTCATGAATAATATTTTCCTAACTTCCCACTTGTAACCATTAAAAAACAACAATAAACGGGAAATAGTAACTTTTCGTTACTATTTTTGAGGTAATAACTTTTAATACATCCGTAACATCTCGCATATGCATACTTTGAAAATTATACTTATTCTTTAGATAGTCAACATGCTTCAAAATTTCTTCTAAAAATTGTAGGTTTTCCTTTGTATTTCTCCCGAAATTATGTGGATGCCACCATAAATGATAGAGTTCATTTTTCTTTGCTGCCTTAGTTAATCCTTTTTTAATTCGATGAAGGCGAAGCTGCTCTAAAAAAGAAAGTCTGCTACTATAAGGCCTTAAAAAGCGACTAGATGGAATATTGACAATAGGATCTGTTTCGATATTCTTTATGCAATACGTATGATTTCCGGTTATATTCACATACGCATCTATTAAGCGACACAATCGTTTCAGCCATGAATTTTCTTCAATTGTATGAGCTTTATACATCCAATTTTTTTCATTTCCTCGATACGCATTTACTCCATACTCTTTACATACATGTAAATAATCTTGATTTACTTGATTCCTTGGAAAAACCAGAGATGCTGTTTTTCCTAAGGATGAAACAGCCTTCAAATCCTTTCCAAAGTGCTCCTTATTTTGTCCATTTTCTAAAGAATAATAATGAGAAAATGTATGTGTTCCAATTTCTTGATTAGATGTTTCTTGGATCATCTCGATTAGTGACAATCCGTAATGATAAGGGTCTAGTGTTTCATTCTCCCCTACTTTATGAAGATTCTTTACTGGGCTTAATGCAGTATTTGCATAAGGTATATCCATCGTGTTCAAATATGACAAAAGTTCCTGTTTATCCTTGCAATATAACATGCCGACAATTGCCCATGTGGCATGAATATCATATTTTAAAAACAATTGAAGTATTTGAGGAATAGCTATCCGAGCACCTAGAATATTGGCCCCATATTCTTCTATTGTATAAACATCATGTACTCCCCAATTAAGCTCAAAGTCTAATGAAATTATAAGAGCCCCCAGTTCCTCATCCCTTCCTTAGTTTAATCGTTCTCCCAAAAAGTACTAGTTTCCCTAGAAGTGATGTTGTTTCATAACCCGAATATACTTCCGTAATTTCACCGCCGAATTCCATTTTGAAACTACTAATATTATCATTTGTTGTTAAACCACCCATGTCGTACACTAAATTATTTCTTCTTTTAAAATACAGAATATTACTCCAAAATAAATATCGGCTAGCTATACTTAACATTCTCTTATCAATTGCATTATCTTTTAATCTAAAGTGAGATGCAGAGTATAAAGATAAGGCAGTCTCTTCATCAGTAATATAAACTTGATAGGCAAGGGGTTCACTACTGCTCTTACTTACTATCCTGGTGATTATCAGATTACTAGATTCCATTAATAATTCCATTGTTTTAACATGGAATGCACCACATTTGTAAGTATTCGTATATTTGGCAAATTCATTATAAAATTTCTGGAATTCTCGGATATTTGCTAGGGTGGGACAGTCTAATACCTCTATTTGAAAGTCGTACTTAGCTGCTTGTCGAATTTGTTTCCTATTTGTACGATGAAGATCCTTCAGTAACTGTTCTTCACTTTTTGTTAAATCGATAAGTAATGTAGTTTGTTTTATTAATTGGTTAACTGGCCGATAGGCATGAGAAAAACCAATTAGATGCGCAGGTGGCAATGGAATTTCTCCAGTTTTTAAAAAGTAGCAATTTACTAAGTTCAGATTCATTAGTTTTCGCTTTAAAAGGATTATCTGAGCACCTTCTTTTCTTTTAGAATTCTTCTCTACTAGTTTTAGATTTTCCAAGAACTCTTGTACAAGTAACATTCTCGGTCCAATGAAACCCAAGATGCGTTAGTAATTTAACACTTTCCTTATCCTTTGTATTCACACTAACAAATACATCTTTTCCTTTATAATGAAGATTCACAAACCCTAGAATCTGAAGAATATTTTCTTTTTGCCAATCTCGGATATAAATGCTTCTTTTTTTAAGATTAATGACTACTTCAACCTCATCTATTCTAATGACATTTTCATTGATCCAAAATGCTTTTAATATGTCTTTGGAATAGTATCCAGCATAGCCATTATAAATTTTCTGTAGTAAATTTTTTCGTTCAAGTCCAGTTGAAAGTGCTAAACTTGGTGAGACTTTTGAATAGTTTACTTGCGAATCCATAACTGCTGCAGTTTTCGATAATTTCCCAATTACATAAGACTTCTTGTCATAGATACAGGGGATTAGTTTCTCATTAATACTTCTTAACCTATAACTAAAACTTCCTTTTTGACGCAGATAGTATTTAATCTTCCCTATAGTATTTCTTCTAAATAACACGACAGCCCTATATTTTTTCACTTTAGAAATAAGTATATTTTTGCACCAAAGTATATTTCTATATATCTTTGCTCGTATGGTATTTGTTGAAAATATAGATTTCCTTGTATAGTCTACATCTGTGTTCCATTCCATCTTATATGGTTCATAACCAATGCTCATATCCAATTTTTGAAAGCCGTCAGATAGCAATTGGGTAACTTTTTCTTTTATCAATAGTCTACCTGGTCCATAACAATCAAAATCTGAATCATGACCTAACACATATCCTAAATACCTTGTACGACATGTAAATCCATACGTAAAAGCAATCTTTTCGCCTTGTAATTGTAAGGTTGTTAAACGAACTGAAAATTTCTCTGGTGGTAACTCTGCTAAATAACTAAAGAACTTCTGTTTACTTACTGTTGAAAACCCACTTGTATCATTTTTCTTTTCCCATCTACGTCTATGCAACCTTACAATCTCATCCATTTCATTTGCTTCTACAACTTGTAAAGATACATCACCTAATGCCCTCAATCTTTTCTCGCGTCGATCCATTCCATGTAGTTTTTTTCGGGATTGCATGTACTTATCTAACTCAAGATTCTTGAGATTTATAAATGGTGTAACGATAGAAAAGTTGCATTCTTTCAGACTCCTTGCATTTAAATATTGTGAAATAGTATAAGGAGTATTCGTACTTTCCAATAATCCATGAAGATAGAATACAATACTTTTTTTAGATTTAATCAGTTCATCTAACGCAAACATTATAGCTCGGCTCGCATCAGAATTTTTCACTATAATATCCATATAATTCGCTATTCCGAGAGCTAAAAAGTGAGCCATATAGCCAAACCAAGTTTTTTGGAATTGAAAAGGGAAAAAAGCAATAATCCGGTTATGATCCTGTACAGCTAAAATCTCTACATCCTTTTGTAAACCTAATATTCTCCACCAGTTATATACAAATTCGTATTCTATAAAGGGATTAGTGTTTTCGTTATCCTCTGTTATCTTTTTCCAATCCTGTTCGTAAACTTCTAAATGTGTATAAGATTTAATACTTATAAGCTTCAAATAATCCTCCCTTCGTTTACAAATGCTTGACTACACTGTCACATAGAATAACTTCTTCTATTCCTTTTTCCAACGAATAATTAGGCTCCCAATGTAGTACCTTTCTAGCTTTTTCATTTGAAAGAACACTTCGTTTAATCTCAGCAGCATCCAACTCTTTTATAATTGGCTCTAGTTCAACATTAGTTATGTGTGAGATCAACCTAGATACTTCGTTGATTGTTCTTTCTATCCCTGTGCTAATATGGAAAACACCGCTTTCATGGCTCACCATAGCAGTTAGGCAAGCAAAGGCTACATCCTTCACATATATGAAATCCCTCGTTTGGCTTCCATTATGGATAATTGGAGCTTCTCCTTTATAAATACGATTCAAAAAGCTTGAGATAACCCCACTCTCTTGTTGTGGCCCAAAAACATTCGAAAACCTTAAAATGCAGCTTTTTAAGCCGAACATTCTCTCATATAAATGCACATAATTCTCTGCAGAAACTTTTGATAAGCCATAAAAGGAAAGTGGAGATAATTGAGCGTCTTCTTCTACGGGAAAAATTCTCGGATTTCCAAAAACAGCTGCTGAGGAAGCTAAAACACATTTTTTTATATTAAATTGATTGGAGTATTTAAGAATATTGATTGTACCTAAAATGTTGGCTCGGCAATCTTCTATTGGACTCTCCATAGAAGCTAGGACCGAGGTTTGTGCAGCTAGATGAATAACATAATCCGGCCTTTCTAGATGGAAAATGCGTTCCATCTCAGAATTTGTAATATCAGCTTCATAGAAAGTTACATTGTTAGCTAATCTACTTTTTCTGCCTGTTGATAAATTATCTATAGCAATAACTGAATATTGATAATCTAAAAGCAGTCGGACAACATATGAGCCGATAAACCCTGCCGCTCCGGTTACTAGCACTTTCAACCTTTTTCCCCCAATTTTATTAGTTTTTGATATGTTGTTAAAGTTTGCCTATACATCCGTTCAAAGGTAAAGCTAGTTTCATATATTTCACGACTCTTTTCCCCCATCTGTTTTCGAAGAAAGGGGTTATCGATTAAAGTGGCAAGTAATTCAGGTAAATTATGATGAATTAAAAAACCATTTTCAGAGTTCCTAACTGCTTCTTTAACCCCACCTACATCAGATGCGATAATTGGTAGCCCATGCGACATCGCTTCTAATATAGATAGTGGCAACCCCTCCCAGGAAGAGGTGAGTACAAAAACATCTGTATTTCTTAACAGTTCCGAAACGTTAGAATAATTACCTAAAAAAGTTACTTTATGCCCCATGTTATGCTCTTGAACATATCGAGCAGCTTGCTCCCTTAGTCTCCCATCACCTGCAAAAATCATATGCCAATTTAATTTATCTATAAGGGCCAGTGCCTCTAAAAGTTCTAAATGCTTTTTGGGTATATCAAAACGGGCAACCATTAATATTTTGACCATTTCATTGGATGCTAATTGATTTTTGGGGTTACTTTGATCCATCACACCGTTGTGGATCGTTTCTAATTTAGAGTAAGTTAGCACTTGATGCTGTAATGCAAGTATTCTGTCATATTCGCAAACAGTAATTACTTTTTTTGTTATTTTACCTACCCATTTTTCCAATTGGCGATATAAAGTCTGTTTACTTTTCTCTACACCTTCTGTAAATGCCCAACCATGTGCTGTAAATACGAAAGGTATGCGAAGCGTCCAACATGCGATTCTACCCAGTATTCCAGCTTTGGAAGAATGAATAGCTACAATATCAGGATTCAATTGTTTTATTGTTTTTCGAATTTCAAAAAAAGCGAGTACATCTTTGATTAAATTCATATTTCTTATTAAATGCTTTATTGAAATGTACTCAAGCTCATTTACATATAACTCATCCGCCAACTTTTTTTCTGCTCCATAGAGGATGGAAATACGATGACCATCTTGAGCAAGTCTTGTAGAAAGGTCCCGAACATGCACTTGAGCTCCCCCTACTTCATACATATGGGTAATCAGTTGAACAATTCTCAAAAGCACTCCTCATTTCATTTATGTGAACGGTAGAATAAGGATTATCAAATAATAGTCATACATGTCAATTCCGATCTAACTTTTAGTAATTACACAAGACATCCAGGAAGTATTTTCCAAATACCATTGAATTGTGTTTTCTAGACCCTCATCAAAATCATAGAAAGGTGACCAACCTAACTCCGATGTTATTTTCATATTATCAATTGCATATCTTCGATCATGTCCTAATCGATCCTCTACAAAATTAATTAAACTCTCATCAATATTTAAGTAATTTAGTATTTTTTTTATAAGTACAATATTTTTCCATTCATTATTCCCTCCGATGTTATATACCTCTCCTATTCTTCCGTTATGTAAAACTGAATCAATTGCCGAGCAATGATCCTCAACATAAAGCCAATCTCTTACTTGTTCTCCATCTCCGTAAACAGGGATTGGGAGATTATTTAAAGCCTGTGAAATAATCAAAGGGATTAACTTTTCAGTATTTTGAAATGGACCATAATTATTTGAGCATCTAGTAATAACTGCGGGAAATTTGTACGTTTTATAATAAGCTCTCACCATTAAATCTGCAGCTGCTTTGGAAGCAGAGTAAGGACTATTCGGTGATAGATTGGTCTTTTCATTAAAATAACCTTCTCTACCTAAAGCACCGTAAACTTCATCAGTAGATATTTGAATATATTTGGTTTTTTCTTTGTATTTCATGCAATACTTATCTGTTTTATTGACTTTCCAATATTTTTTGGCTATATCTATTAATACCTGTGTACCTAACACATTTGTTTTTAAGAAAGTTTCTGGATCATCAAGGCTTTTATCTACATGGGACTCAGCAGCAAAGTGGATAACTGTTTGAATATCGTATTTATGAAACAGTTTATCTAGTAGCACACGATCACAAATGTCTCCTTTTACGAAATGATATCTTTCTTCGTGTTCGATATCCTTTAAATTTTGTAGATTACCAGCGTATGTTAATAAATCCAGATTAACTATTGTGTAATCATATTTTGATAGCATATATTGTATAAAATTTGATCCGATAAATCCTGCGCCACCTGTAACTAAGATATTCATTCTAATCTCCTTTATACTCTATTAGAATTTGCGACATCTACTAAATACCTACCGTAATTTGTCTTCATTAACGGTTTCGCAAGATTAAGTAACTGTTCTTTCGATATATAATTTCTACGAAAGGCAATTTCCTCAATACATGAAACATATAATCCCTGTCGGTTTTGGATAGCTTCTACAAAATTCGATGCCTCTAAAAGAGACTCATGAGTGCCCGTATCTAACCAAGCTAATCCTCTACCCAGTATTTTCACCTTCAATTCCTCCAATTGAAGATACTCATTAATAATAGAAGTAATTTCTATCTCTCCCCGAGAAGACGGTTTAACCTCTTTAGCAATTTTTGTGACTTTATTATCAAAAAAGTATAGACCTGGAATTGCATAAAAGGATTTTGGATTATCTGGTTTTTCTTCTATTGATATAGCATTTCCTTGTTCATCTACTTCTACAACTCCATATGCTCGAGGGTCCCTCACATAACACCCAAAAATTAAGGCGCCTTTTGACAAGTTAGTTGCTGCTTCCTGTACTTTATGACCAAAGTTAGAGCCATAAAAAACATTGTCACCTAGCACTAAAGCAACTGAAGAGTCACCTATAAATTTTTCGCCAATAATAAAGGCATCAGCTAAACCAGTCGGATTTTCTTGAACTTGATAACTTAAATCCATTCCTATTTTAGTACCGTCTCCCAGTAACTCTTGAAACCCCTCTAAATCTCTTGGTGTAGAAATGATTAATATATCTCTTATTCCTGCAAGCATTAAAACGGATAGAGGATAATAAATCATAGGTTTATCATAAACAGGTAACATTTGTTTAGAGATAGCTTTTGTTAACGGATATAAACGTGTACCAGATCCACCAGCTAAAATAATTCCTTTCATACGGAATCACAAATCACTTTACAAATTTTCTCCACTGATTTAAGTGGAAGTTCACCATAATATGGCATAGCCAATACTTGTGTAACTGTTTTATTTGCATTCGGAAGGTTTTCTTTACGAGCAGATTCTAAATGCTGATACCATTCAAAGTCGCTACATAAAGGATAAAAATACTTTCGTGTAAATACGTTGTACTCCTTAAGTTTCTCATGTAACCAATCCCTTGATCTACCATATAACTCTTCATCTATTTGAATGACAAAATACTGATAACTGCTGTGCTCATCTTCTAATGTCGTCAAGACAGTAATACCAGGTACGTTTTTCAAGCACGATTGATAAACTCTTTTAATTTCACGCCTTTTCTTTCGTTCGGTTTCTACTAGCTTTAGCACTTCCAGTCCCACTACTGCCTGAATTTCATTTAGTTTTGCATTTAGACCTGAAAGAACGACTTCCTCTGGATTTGCAATTCCAAAATTTTTTAGAAGGCTTAGTTTTTCTATTAAACTATTATCTTTAAAAGTCAATGCTCCGCCTTCGACTGTATTAAAGAGTTTTGTTGCATGGAAACTGAACATCGTCATATCTCCATACTCACTAATAGGTTTACTATTAAAGTTTGTCCCAAAACTATGGGCTCCGTCATAGATTACTTTCAAATTATATTTGTGTGCGATTAATTGAATTTGTTCCACGTCACATGGATTTCCAAATGTGTGAACACCAAGAATAGCAGTAGTTTTTTCTGTAATGAGGGATTCGATTTTTGTAGCGTCTAGGGTAAGTGTTGTAGGATCTATATCACAAAAAACGGGTGTTAGATGATTCCAATCTAACGCTTGAACGGTTGCTGGAAAAGTAAATGGAGTTGTAATGACTTCTCCACTAAGATTTAGTGCTCTCAAACCTAACATTAAAGCAGAGGTACCATTGTTAAATAGTGATAAATTTTCTACATTTAAATACTTTTTTAATTGAACTTCTAACATATCATGCTGAGGTCCACTATTAGTTAACCATTTACTTTCCCAAACGTCTTTTAGTTTAGCGTAAACATTATAAATATCTGGAAGCAATGGTCTAGTAACATAAATAGGTTCATTAAATTTAATTTCTATAAAGGATATCCTCCTCAGATTTTGTTATCTTACTAACAGCTTCGTCACCAATGATTTGGATATCCTTATGGCCAATGACACCTATTTTTGCTTTCAGTACTGCTGGATCTACTTTTTCTTGTTTTAGCCACGATACAATAGCTTTCGGTAGATTTGCACCTGCGTAATGACTAAATGGATATCCCCCACCGAAACGTGCATTCATCTCCAAAATATAACAAACTCCATCTACTACAAAAGCATCAACATCTAAATTCCCGATATGATTGGTAATTGCTCCTAACTTTATTCCAATCAACTCAAATGCTTCATCCTTTATCGTTTCCGCAGTATCTGTCTCTCCAGATCTCATTGCATATTTTTTCTTAACAATAGTGTTCATATATTTTCCATTTAAATCATTTATTATGTCTAATCCATACTCCTGGCCAATTAGTTTTTCTTGAATAATGATCGAATGTTCATTGTCTTGATTTGATTCATAGGACAGATAAGAGTTATGAATGTTTTTTTTAGCCTTTTCAAAAAAAATACCTAGTTCATTCTTATTATCAGCTTCAAAAATAGAAAGGGAACCCATACCCCATCTAGGTTTAATTATTAGAGGAAACTTAATATCATCTTTTTCAATTGCACTTAATGCATCTGAAACTTTCAAAAAACTCTTAGGTGTTGAAAAATCATAGGAAGTTAGAAACTTATACGTTTCCCATTTATCATTGCATATATTAATTATTTCACTACTAGAAACAATAATATTAACTCCAATTTCGTTGAACTCTTCTTTACTATTTGAAAGGGTTGGAAGATCAATATCGAAAAGAGGAATAATGGCGTCTATGTGATTTACTTGGCAATAATTTTTTATAAAAGGAATGTATTTTTCTTCAAAGATTAGGGGTGTAATGACTGATCTGTCCCCATACTTCATTGCGGTTGAATTTGTACTATTTGCAACATGTACCTCGCCTTCATCTCCTAAAGCTTCTTTAAAATAATTTACTAAGTAGCCTCTTCTACCCGCAGATGTTAAAAGTATATTCATATATCTTCCCCAATCTATGCTTTTCTCTTAAATAATAGTGAAATTAATAATTCATATATAATCTCGAATTCATTGATTTTCAAAAGCTTGGATAGTCCAATATATACAATAATTCCTAGCGTTATTTGACATAGCAATAAAAATAAATGATTATCATTCAAAAATGGTGATATTGCATACACGGAAATTCCCATGAACAATGAAATCCCTAATGAAGGCATAATATTCTTCAGCTGTTCCAAGCACGAATATGAAATTTCTCTTGCTGAATAGTACATATTAATAAACAATGAAAGATAAGAATTTATTACTGCTGCGCAAATTAATCCAATGATTCCCAGCTTAAACAATAACGAAAGAACTATAAGTACGGTTAGAAGACTTTTTTTGATAATTTCTAATCGTAAAAATAAATCAGATCTACCTTTAACTTGTAAAATATTAAGATTTAAAGCGTGAAGTGGATATAACATACCTGCAAAGCACAACAATTGAAAATATATAACGGAAGGAATCCACTTTTCTCCAAAAACAATTTGGAAGAGCGGATTTCCTATTGCAGCCAAACCTATTAATAACGGAAAGTTGATAAATGCAGAAATTTTAATTGTTTTCTTGAATCCTTCCTTAAGGCGCTTTTCATCCTCTTGGATACTACTAAGCACTGGATATGTTACCCGCTGTACTGTCGAGGCTAAAGATTGGGATGCAAGATCTCTCACTTTTACCGCATTTGTATAATATCCAAGTTGTGTAATAGAAAAAAATTTACCTATTATTATAAAATAGAGGTTGTTATAGAAAGTGTCTATGAGACCAGAAAGAAGTAATTTTGAACCAAAACTAAAAAAACGTTTAAAGGATTGGTAATTAAAAATAAAACTTGGTAGCCATCTATTATAAATAATGAGCAACAGGGTCTGAATTAGCTGAAGAGCAATCATATTAACTACCAGACTCCAAACTCCAAATCCTAACACTGCTACAATGATTGTAATTGTTCCTGAAATTACGGATGATATGACACTAATTTTTGTTATTGTACGAAAGTCGATTTTCTTCATAAGCATAACTCTTTGAATAATTGCGAAAGCATTAATGATAATGACAATAGAAAGCACTCGAATGATTTCTATTAATTGTGGTTCCTCAAAAAAAACACTAATTCCTTTAGAGCTGATAAAGAGTATTCCATATAAAATAATGGAGATTCCTAGATTAAAAAAGAACACAGTTGAATAGTCTTCCTGAGTTGTCTGCTGATCCCTTATAAGGGCCTGGGTAAATCCACTGTCCACAATAGAGTTAGAAATTGCGATAAATACTAAAATCATTCCAAACACACCAAAATGCTCCGGCACTAATAACCTAGCTAAAACAATTTGGATAATAAACTGAATCCCGTAATTTGCCATCAATTCGGTAAAGCTCCAAACAATCGCTCGTGTCGTCTTATTTGTTAAAGAGGCTGTACCCTTCATAGGATGTCCTCAAGCATTTGGTTTTTTTATATATTTAGTAGTTTTTAAGCTGGATAATTTCATAAACAACTGCGGATAATTACAACGTAGAAAGACTTTAAAATGTACACTTATTTTGTACTTGAACGTAAATTTGCGTATATTTTTTTTATTAATCCTTTTCTTTTCTAAAATTATTAATTCATACTCCAGATCTTCTTGAACCTTTGCTATTTCATTGTTATAACTATATTCGGAGTATTCATTAAACCCGTTTAACAGTTTAATAATCCCCTTATTTATTTGAATAACCTTTTCTCTAATATCATTGCCAAGAGTCATACGGTTTGTCCATGATCCCTCCACGCCACTTCGATAGACGCACATGCTTTTATCCATATAATATGCATAACCGTGACTAGCAAGTAGCATCTGCATGGGATAATCCCCTATCGGTGCTGATTCATAAAAGCTAGGTGGATTTTCCATTAGGTATTTAGGATAAAATAATGATGGTGTGGGACAAAAGCCTCCACCTCCCATAATAATATCCTCGATTGCGCTAACTTGATTAGCAACATAAGGTCTAATGTATCTATTAGTTTTTTTATTTGGTGCTTGAATTATTTCAGCAGAATGAAAGCATAATGTGCATTCTGGATGCTTTTCCATATAGTCGACTTGTCGCTGCAGTTTGTAAGGGTCTGTCCAATAATCATCGCCCTCACATTCAGCAATATACTTTCCTTTACTGTACTGAATAAGTCGTTGCGAGTTTTTTCTCGCACCCACATTAGTTGGGGACGTTATTATTCTAATTTTATCTGGATGTAAATTTGTATAATGTTCTACTATTCTCCTAGTATTATCAGTGCTGCAATCTTCCCCAATTAAAACTTCATACTTAAAGTTTGTTATTTGATTTATAAAACTTTCAATTGCCTCAGCTATAAATTTCTCATGATTGTAAGTAGTACAGTTGACACTTACTAAGATACTCAATCTACCACTCATTTCTTCATTCATTTAATGGAATCCATGCTAAAGCTAGAAGCAGCCAAAAATGTCTCCAATGTAATGTATCAACAAAAAAACTATTAAATGCTAAGCCTATTAGACTAGCAAATATGACTAAATAAAAAACTCCCTCTTCACGTGACGAACCCCAATAACTGGACAGTGCTTTTAACATGCTGACACTAAGAAAGAGAATGAATGACAAAATACCGATTACACCATTCTCTGTGAAAATCCTTGCATAAAGGCTATGTGTTGAATATTGAAAGATACTCTCTGATTGACCTGCCCCAATACCAAATGGATTCGAGATACCGCGTTCAAATGCAGCTAGCTGCGTACCAAATCGATCATTATCATAGTTTTGAAAACTTAATCGAGATACTAATAAGTCTTGGATTATAGGGGTTTGAATAATAAATAAAATGGAAGGAATTCCGACTATTACTATAAACAAAACAGTGTGAACTCTTCTTTTAAATAGATTTATTTTAAATAGAAATAGATAGATAAACAATGAGATAAACAAGTTTCCCCATGCAGCTCTAGAAAAACTAATAATTACCGCAGCTATTAATAATAGAAAGGTAAAATAGTAGAAGATTTTTTTCTTTATTGGCATGTCCTTACGCTCCGTCATACTTAACGAAAACAAAACTGGCATAACCAAAAACGGCCCATACACATTAGGATCTTTGAAAAGTGCCTTGGCTCTTCCATACATTAAAAATAGATCGTTAAATGGTATAAGATTAAAATAAGCTAAAATACCGATAATTGCTGACAAACATGCAGATAGTAAATAACCATGTAATATAAATTGTAAACGTGTTTGATTTATACGTTGACTTAGCCCAACTATTCCAATCCATGTTAACGCTAAGTAAAATGTAATTGCTGTAAAGAAAATAGAAGGTCCAATAGCTTTAATAAAAAATAAAGATATTAAATTGCTCATCAAAAATACAGAGAGAATTATTATTGGAGAAACCATTTCCTTTGAAAAGCTATAAATAGAAAATGCAAAGCCTATTCCGATAAGTAGAATAATAAGTAAATCATAAGGAGATGGTTCAATGACAACGAAGGAGCTGACTGCCAATGAAAAAAATAAAAAATAAGATAACCAATTATTACTTCTCTCCGTCATTGTCTTCTCCCCAAGTATTATTTTCCCCTAATGTCTCTTCGGGTCCAATGCGTAAAACTCACTACCTCTTATTACATGCTTGGCATTTTCTTTGAAATAGTCTACCAAGTGAGTACCGTAACTACTTTCAATATACTCATATGCTTTCGTCAATAGAAAAGGTCGTTGTCTACTGTGCGCATCGGATGCAATAAAGTGAACAAGTTGTTCTTTTAATAGTTGTTTAGAAAATGCCTTAACCTTTCTTCCATTCTTTCCAAGTACACTTCCTGCTGTAATTTGTAATAATGCACCTCTTGCTACAATTTCTAACACCTTATCTCTTTTCTTCATGAGAACTGGGTTCTTTTCTGGATGTGCAATGATTGGTACTAGGCCCTTTAATTGAAGTTTATATAGTACATCAAATAGATAAGGTGGGAAGTGATTATTAGGTAATTCAATTAGTACATATTTACCACTATTTGCCAAGGTTAATAGGCTATTATCTAATATACCTTCATTTAATAGAATTTCCATGCCAGCATATAACGTAACTGGAATACCTTTTTCTAGTAATAGGGCATTCATTTCATTTACCCTGCCGTATACAACCGATGATTTGTTTTTATACGTTTCATTTTGGTGTGGAGTTGCGATAATATGCTTTATTCCGTTAGCTGCTGCACTCTCTATAAGCATCAATGATTGCTCTTCTGTTGCAGCACCGTCATCTAGCCCTGGTAAAATATGATTATGAATATCTACTAGCAAAATCACTCCTCCCCTTTAGTAATTTTCAGTTGAAATATCATGTTGAAATTTATTTTTATTTAGAATTGTTCCTAATACATTAGCTTGCACCTTATGAAGCTTCCCTAAACTTTTCTTAGCAATATCCTTTTTAGTTTTACTACCATTTATAACAAGCAAACAGCCATCTGCAATATCTACTAAACTAAGTACATCGGCAACAATTAATGGTGGACTATCAATAATAATGACATCAAACTCTTTCTCTAACTGGCTGAACAACTCTTTCATCTCATTGGATGAAGAAATTTCAGAGGCATTCGGAGGATAGGGACCTGCCCCTATGAATGACAGATTTTCAAATTCTGTAAGTTGAATAATATCTACAAGTTTTGCCTGTCCAGCTACAAAGGAAGTAATCCCTGCTTGTTTTTTCATATTAAAGATTTTCCTTCCTACAGGTCGACGTAAATCCGCATCAATGTAAACAACTTTTTGATGATCCATCGCAAACGTTTTTGCTAAGCTTGCACTGATGAATGATTTCCCTTCTGCTGCAAGTGAGCTAGTAATTACAAAAGATTTTATTTTTTGTTCATTTATTTGAAATTGTATATTTGCTCGTATGTTTCGAAATGACTCAATCGAAAGCTCAAATCTGTTTAGTTGGTCTTTTATAACAGGAATGGAGCCCATACTAGGTAAATTAAGATGCTTTTCTGTTAATTCCTCCAGATTTAAAATAGTAAAATATGTTTCCTTAATAATTATAAAAACTAAACAAATAAGTGTTCCTAGTAAAAAGGAAATAACGAAATAAAAAGCAAGATGTGGATTCATCACCCGTGTATTATTTTTAATCGATGCTTCCCCTAAGATATTCAAATTTTCCATCTTCATTAATGTTTTAATCTCTTCTTGAAATACATTGGCTACTATATTTACTAAATCCACTGCACTCTTCGCTGTTTCATCCTCTACTTGAATCGTCATTATTTGTGACTGGTTACTTGAGGTTATAGTTATTTTATTTTTTAACTCATTTAGACTTACTTTGTTATCCATGGACTCATTTACTTTTTCTAATACTTTATTTGTAGTTAATAAATACTTATATGTTTCAATTAATCTTAAGTTCATGTCGATTTCATTGATGGAGACACCTGTTCCTGTAGTCGTTGAATAATTAACTAAGATATCTATTTCTGCTTCATAAATTTTTGGAATGGTTATTCCAATGGCTCCTCCAATGCAAGTTATGGACAAAATAACTATTAATATTCGTATCCAATAGTTTTTTATTACTGCAAATATTTGCCGAAGATTGATACTATAATTCATGTTGACTTCATCAAGTCCATATTAAGTAGGCCCCTTCCCCTCAGTATTCAGAAAAATGATATTTAAAGCGTATATATACCAAAAGCTTGTACATCTTCTTTATCTCGTGATTTTGAATTTAGGAAGATGAAAGAAGGGTTGCTTGTTTGCAAATATACTGGTGAAGCTTCTCTTTACGAGCAAGGAATATCACCTAGCATTCCCCTCTTCCTTTCCAACTTGAGCCGTTCACCAAGCACCTTTTCCTGTAATTACTATAAATATCGTCCGTATCACGATCTTCAAGTCAAGTAACAAGGAGCAATGCTTCACATAATATAAATCATAATTCACTTTTTCCCCATGTGTAATTGTAGAACGGCCATGCACCTGAGCGTATCCAGTGATCCCCGGCTTAACTAGTAAACGTTTCTTTTGAACGGGAGAATAATAATTTGTTATCTCAATCATTTCTGGCCTTGGACCTACCAAACTCATTTCTCCTTTCAAGACATTCCAAAGCTGGGGTATTTCATCTAAACTATATTTTCTATATATTTTGCCTGGTTTTGTAATAGTTAAGGTTGGGGGGGTTGAAAAAGAAAAATTTTGTGGGACTTCATCTTTCCATTCATATTGGTGCGAGCTGGATTCAATATCCTCTGTTTGCATTGTTCGAAACTTCCAAATTTTAAAAGCTCTATTATGTAGTCCTGCTCTTTTTTGTTTATAAAAAACAGGACCTCCTGTGAAGATAATTAGAATTATGGACAAGCATGCGATAGTTGGAAACAATAAAAAGATTAACAAACAACTAGCTAATATATCCAATGTTCGTTTACCAAAACGCCGATAAGAATAAGGGGTGTCTTGTTGAGATAATATCTGGTCTATATTTTCCAGGGGCTGTTCTCCTTTAAACAATATTTTATAAAACAAGTGATTAGAAAAGTATATTCAGGATACCTATTAAAAAAGAACTAACTTCCTTTGATTAGGACATGTTAATCTAACCGTTTTTCAATTGATGATTTAGAGAATATTGTTTATTGCTGTCTACATACATTTAAACTCCTAAAATTTTCGGTAGCTTTAGTTGGAATTTTGAACGATTTAGTTGGAAAAATTGAGATGTTAGTTGGAATAGGATACTATTACCACATACCAAAAAACACTACAGGCTAAATTTCTCCTGTAGTGCTTTTAGATTCTTGCAAATCGCTCGTATACATCCTGTAATGTTTCACAGCCAAGTATTTTAACTTTTTTCAGATAGAGGCTCCAAAGCTTGGCGGTCATTTTTGCATCTTCAAGTGCATGGTGCCTTCCTATTACTGGTATGCCGTTATGTTTACACAAATCTTCTAAAGAACTTAATTGAATATGGGGTTCTGAAATTTTATAAAGAAAAGAAGTATCCACTATTCTTTGCTTAAAGGGTGTGTGGAATACTTTAGAACTGGTGTGTTGCATAAAATTTCTTTCGTGATTTGCGTGATGTGCTACAAGTGTACAATCTTTTGCAAACTGAAAAAATTCTATTAATACATCTCCAACATATCTTGCTTCCTTCAATTCCTCATTAGTAATCCCCGTTAAATTGGCAACCTCCGCAGGAATTTCTTTTTCAATGTTTACAAGCGAGTAGAAAACAGCATCCTCTTGGACAGTTGAACCATGCATTTTAATCGCACCTATGGAAATAATCTCATCCCCTTGTTCGGGTTTAAAACCAGTCGTTTCAATGTCGAATACGACCACATCCAGCTCATCTAACGAAACTTTCAGAGCATCTTCTTTTTTCATTTCTTTTTGCAGGTTTCTTAAAAAAGCCATTTGTTGGGCGTTCTGAACATTACCTATACCGACATTTGACCGTTTCCCTTGTATACCCCTTAGTATTTGCATGAATGGTTCAAACGCCATTTTGACCACCCTTTTTCATCAACGCAATCACTTCACGATGTAATTGAATACCACCTTTAATAATTCGTTTAATATCTTTTTGTTCGATCTTGTTTAGTTTTTCAACCTGTAAATAGTGTGTATCTGAATAGCAATCTACATGAAATAATGAAAGACGATAAGTTAATAAATCCATAAAATTTCTTTCACTATTTTTTAGTAAGCTCCTATATTTTTGCATCACCATTAGTTTATTCAAACGAGCTAAAGTGGAAGTTTCCATTACCCCTTCTTTTATCGATAGAAGTCGAATGGCATTTACATATGGTAAAAATCCAGAATATTTTAAGTTTACACACCCGTGATATAATCCATGCCTTTCCACTAATAGTTGGCCAACTGGACCAATTACATTTTTAACATGTTCTACATTAGCAGAAAACCGACTTAGTAAAATAGGATGTTGTAGCTGGTATTCATACATGTATGACTTTAACTGATGCATGTATTCTCCCTTGCCGTGTAGCACCCTAGCATCATAGAAAATTTGAAGATAACGAATGGATTCCCAGCTTTCATCTTTCACCCATTCCTGGAGCTGTACATGCCAATTATCAAATGACTTGCACCACATAGGATTAGAGCTCATCACTTTACCTTCACAATATGGATATCCCACTTCATAAAGACCTTTAGAAATTTCTGCTCCAAACACCTGAAAATACAGATCATTTTCAGCATTGGATTTTTCATAAATAATCCCATGATCCTGATCACTGATTAATCCTTGTTCTAACCGTCCTCCACTACCAGTTATAAACCAAGAAAAATCACAAGGAGCTGGACCAGTTCTTCTCATTTTCTTAGAAGCTACTTCCAATACTTTGAGCATCACCTGATCATGAAAGACATTGAGAGAAACGATGTCATCTAGGAAGTTTGTAATATTTAGTTCCTTCCATTCTCGAATAGATTCATACGTTTCCACAAATTCACGCCCTTTTATATAAAAAGCCCCTAAATATATAGAGGCTCTTTCAATTTAATGAAGTGATTTAGATTCTTCTAAAATCATTTGCTCCGGATAGCCATAGTTACCATGCTCACTCATATCTAAGCCCATTAGTTCCTCTTCTTCTGTTACACGAATACCACCCATTACTTTTTTCATTACAAAGAGAATAGCATAAGAAACTACGAATGCAAATAACCCACATGACACAACACCCATTAGTTGAACTCCTAATTGATCGAATCCACCGCCGTAAAATAATCCAGGTTTACCAACGGTAGCAAGCTCTGGTGTTGCAAAGAAACCAGTAGATAAAGTTCCCCATACGCCAGCAGCTCCATGAACAGACAATGCATAAATTGGATCATCCACTTTTCTCTTTTCAAAAAATCTAGCGCTATAGAATACTAATACTCCAGCTATTAAACCAATGACCACTGAAGCCCAAACATCTACGAATGCACAAGAAGCTGTAATAGCTACCAATCCCGCTAAAGCTCCATTTAAAATTGTTGGAATATCTGATTTACCTAGTACTACCCATGATATTAATGTTGCTGCAACCGCTCCTGCTCCTGCAGCAAGCGTGGTATTTAATGCAACATATCCAAAGAATGCAGCATCTACAGATACCGTACTACCAGCATTAAATCCGAACCAACCAACCCATAAGATTAGGACACCTAAAGCAGTATAAACTTGGTTATGACCTGCCAGATTATTAGCAGAGCCATCTTTGTTAAACTTCCCAATTCTTGGTTTAAGAATTATCGTTGCTGCAAGGGCAGCCATCGCACCAGTTAAATGAACTACAGTTGATCCCGCAAAGTCCTGCTTTCCATGTTCGGCCAACCAGCCCCCACCCCATACCCAGTGAGCAATTACTGGATAAACAATTATTCCAAATAGAATAGTAAAAATAACATATGCGGATAATTTCGCCCGTTCTGCAAATCCACCCAATGCAATCGTTACTGCGATACCAGCAAATGCTAATTGAAAAACAAAGAATACAGTTGTTGCAAGACCAGCTCCCTCTAATATTTCACCGCTATAGAAAAAGTCTGTCATTCCGACAAAGAAATTGGCATCTCCTCCGAAAATAAACCCATAACCTACCGCCCAAAACACCATGGACGCTAATCCAAATGTGAATATAGTTTTACCAGCTACGTGACCTGCATTTTTCATTCTTGTCGATCCAGCTTCCAGTAATATAAATCCACCAATCATAAAAATAACTAAAATTGCAGCAATCATCGTCCATACGCTGTTCATCAAATACATTACATCTTCCATTTCCATCTCTCCCCTTTCGATTATGTTAGGTTCTCTGACTTTTGATGTCAGATAAACTAACATACTTTATATTATTCATTTTATTCATTTTTGTTTGGATGTCAATACAATTTTCTGAATATATAATTATTTTTCCATTAAAAACATAAATCAGCCTTGTTATACCTAGTTTTCTTCTAGCATATTATTTTATAAACAAAAAACCTGTCATCACTTCTATTAGCAGTGATGACAGGTTTTCTACCATAAGACTATTTAATTTCATTCGCCGTCGCTATCTTCTTCTTCTTTCCCTCGGGAAGGAAGGATACCCATTTTAACCGCTAATTTTGGTAAGTTCATCGCGATGAACATTAAGACAACTGTAATTATCGCTAAATCATACGCACCATATCCAATAGTTAACCCCACACATGCTGTTATCCAAAGGTTTGCTGCTGTAGTAAGCCCTCTTTTTACATTATCCTTGTCTACCCAGATTACACCTGCACCTAGAAATCCTATACCACTAATTACTTGTGCGGCTAAACGCATCGGATCCATATATGGGCCTTGATTTAAGGATGACAACGCCATCGCTAAAGTAGATCCTAAACAAACTAAAATATGGGTTCTAATACCTGCTGGTTTGTTTTTTATCGCTCTCTCTAAGCCGATAAAAAATCCTATAAAAGTTGCTACACCCAACCGAATGTATAAGTCATAATTCGAATTAAATATTGTAGTAATGAATTCCATCATGCAAATCCCCCTAATAATACTGTTCCGATAATATTCTATAAAACTCTATAAAATCCTTTAAACGTAATATTATCATATATTGAATAAGTATTTTTAAAAAGTTCACTTCCTAAAAAAGAAGCGAACACTAAGTAGCTTAGCGCGCGCTCACCTCTCTAATAGGATTATAAGATAAATTCACCTTTTTTAATCGTTTCATTGAACCAATGATAACTATCTTTTTTTGTTCTTTCTAATGTTTCATAATTCACGTGCACAATGCCAAAACGCATACTATACCCCAAAGCCCATTCAAAGTTATCCATCAGAGACCAGTATAAGAAGCCTTTTACATTCACACCAGAATCCATACTTCGCTTCAATGCCGTTAAGTGTGTCTTTAGATAATCGATTCGTTTATGATCCGCGACAACCCCATTTTCCGGTTCTTCATTATAACAAGCACCGTTTTCCGTGATATAAATGGGAACATTGCCGTAAAGATCTTTAATTTTAACTAGAACTTTATAAAAACCTTCTGGATAGATAAACCAATCTATATCTGTTTTGTCATATCCCATATCTATATTTTCTAAATCAAATAATCCTTCATTTTCTTTATAGCGTCCAACATTGCCAGTGTAATAGTTTATCCCTAGAAAATCGATTGGTTGTGAAATAATTTCTAAGTCACCATCTAAAATGGTAGGAGTAGCTCCTTTTTCTTTAAACCAATCCACCATGAATTGCGGATAGCTCCCTTTAAAAACTGGATCAAAAAACCACTCTAGATTCCAAGCGTTCCCTCGATTACATGCCTCAATATCTTGCTCTTTCGTGCTGTATGGTTCAAACCACGTAACATTAGGGGCATAACCAATTTCCCCTTCAGCTTTGCTGTCTCTAAATTGTTTCACTGCACGACCATGAGCAACCAATAAATGATGTGCTACATCTGTAGCTAGTTGGAGATTCTGATTCCCCGGAGCATGTTCACCAATATAATTTGAAAGGAAAGAGGAACACCAAGGCTCATTGACAGTAATCCACTTTTTAATCTTTCCATTGAATTCTTTAAACATAAAATCCGCATACTGAACAAAAGCTTCGATTGTTTCCCGGTTATCCCATCCACCCTTGTCCTGAAGCGCCTGCGGTAGATCCCAATGATACAATGTACACATTGGCTCAATACCTTTTTCTAACAGCGAGTCTACTAATTTGTGATAATAGTCGACTCCTTTTTGATTCGCTTCACCAGTGCCGTTCGGGAAAATTCTTGGCCATGCAACTGAAAAGCGATATACACCCGCTCCTAAGTCATGTATTAGCTCTACATCCTCTTCATATCGGTGATAGCTATCGCAAGCTATGTCTCCTGTGTCTCCATTATGTACCTTTCCCGGAGTTTTAGAAAAGGTATCCCATATCGATACCCCTCTACCATCTTCGTTTGTCGCACCTTCGATTTGATAAGATGCCGTTGCTGCGCCCCATTTAAAGTCTTTTGGAAATTGAATAATTGCCATTTGTTGCCCACCCTTCATTTATCTTTTCTTAGTCGTTTCTTCTACAACACCCGAAGAATTTCTTAATACTAGCTCTGGATCTACGAGTGACGGCCTTAAACCTGTTACTCCGTTTAACAAATCGTTTAACTTTATAGCAGCTAATCTACCAATTTTTTGTTTATCTTGCTTAATTGTAGTTAAAGCAGGCTCCATATAACGGCAAGCTTCCACATCATCACAACCTATCACTTGAATATCCTGAGGAATTCGAAGTCCATAGTCTTTAATAGCTCTCATAGCACCTAGAGCCATCATATCGGAAGCTGCAATAATTGCTTTTGGCAAAGATTCACCTTGAAGGATTTCTTCCATCGCTTCATAGCCACTTGATTCAAAAAAGTTTCCATGCTTAATCCAGCGTGGTTGCGTACTAATACCGAATTGACTCATTGTCTGCAGAAATCCCTCTAATCGTTGGTTCGATATCTCAGAACTTTCCTTTCCTGCAATATACCCAACATCTCTAATAGAGTTTAAGTACAAGTATTCCACCGCCAGCTGCGAAACCTTATAGTTATCTGTCATTACATAACTAGAATTTTGACCTGTAAGCTCAAGGTCAATCCCCAGGCAAGGAATATCGCTCTTATCTAACTCCGAAACGGCCTCTTCTACTTCTTCCCCTGCAATTATGAGACAACCATCTAAACGAAAATGCCTGGATCTTGCAAGATAATCTACATTCTCTTTATTGAACATCTCATTGGAGAAAATGATAATATCATAACCCATCGCACCAAGTGTTTTTTGAAAAGATGAAATTACCTCATTGAAAAAAGGATGGTTAAACTCTACATTTATCTTCCCTGCATATATCAGCCCAATTAGACTGGATTTTTTCGTCGCAAGTGATCGAGCAGAAAAAGTAGGTTGATAGCCAGTTTTATCAATAACTTCTAGTACTTTACGCTTTGTTAGTTCACTTACACCATCGTAGTTGTTAATTACTTTAGAGACGGTCCCCCTTGAGACACCTGCCATCTGAGCAATATCACGTATAGTAAAAGTCATTTTACATCCCTCATATTCCTTGTGCTGAGCGCAATTATTTAACCGATCCCTCGGCAATACTCGATATAAATAGTTTATTGAATAACAAGAACACTATAAGAAGTGGTATCGTAGCCCAGAATACACCAGATAACAACATACCGAAATCTACTTTAAATTGAGTGTTTAATGATGCTAAAGCAACTTGAATTGTATAAGATTCAGGATCTCGAAGCACCGTAAACTGCCATAAGAATTCTCCCCAAACAGAGGTGAACACAATAATTCCTAGCGTTGCAAAAGCAGGTAAAATGATAGGTAATACAATACTACGGTAAATTCTGAAAATCGAACAACCATCCAATCTTGCTGCTTCGATCAATTCATCTGGTACGGATTCGCTCACATATTGTCTCATTAAAAATATTCCTAAGGGATTTAAGAAAAACAATACCATCGCTGCAAATAAATTATCCAATAATCCTGCTTTCGCAACTAACAAATACTGTGGTATTAATCCAAGTTGCGGCGGAATGATGATAGTGAATAATATGGCGAAGAAAAGAATATTCTTCCCTGGAAACTTTAGCTTAGAAAATGCAAAACCAGCTAGTGAACTTATAAGTAACACGACAATCGTTACCGTAAGACAGACGATTAATGTATTGAACATCGACTGAAAAAATGGAATCATATCTAATACTTTTTGGAAATTCTCCTTTAACTGATCACCTGGAACCATCGCGGGAGGTATTGAATTATATGCAGAGCTATGTCTCGTTGACATAACAAACATCCAGTAAAAAGGGAATAACGAAAAGAGCGTTATTACTGTTAAAAACAAGTACATTCCAATACGCCCAATGCCCCACTTTTTAGTACCAACATCACCTTTCATCTATGTTTCCCTCCTATCCCTTCCGAGCCTTTTTGTAAGCACCATATTAAATGCAGATGCAACTACGATGAATAATAACAGAACAATAGCAGCTGCAGATGCTGTCCCGAAGGATGATAACTTAAACGCATCTCGATATAAATACATAACAACTGTCATTGCTTCATCCCTTGAAAATGCGGTGTTGCCTAAAAACACTGTTGGCTCCGTAAACAATTGCATCGCTCCAACTGTCGAAAAGAAGACAGTTAATAATATAAATGGTTTTAATAACGGAATTGTAATATATCGAAGCTGTTGGAAGATGCTAGCCCCGTCTATTTTAGCTGCTTCATACAAATCGTTTGGAATACTTTGCATCCCTGCTAAGTAAATAATTGTATTGTACCCAAGCCAACGCCAAAAAACCATCGTAGAAATCGCAATCTTCGCACCCCATTCAGAGGTCTTCCAACTCACTGGATCGAAACCGAATAATCCAATAATATAATTCACTAACGCTGTTTCATTATTACTAAAAAACACACTAAACACTAAAGCAACTGCTACCATTGAAGTGATATATGGCATGAATATTGTGACCCGGAAAAAGGCTTTGAATCGTAAATAAGATAGATTCAATAGAAATGCTAGTATCAATCCAATTATAAGCTGAGGGGCAGTGCCCATCAGTCCAAGGATGACGGTATTATATACAGACTTCCAAAATAGCGGGTCACTTAGTATTACTTGAAAGTTATCTAACCCGACAAACTCCATTTCCCCCATACCATTCCATTTCTGAAAAGCGAGGATTAAACTAAAAATCGCCGGATATAGACCAATAATCGCAAAAATGATAAAGAATGGAGATATATATAAATACCCTGAAAGCATCTCTTTAATATCTTGAGATGAAAAACCTTTCCTTCGTCCCTTTTGCTGTTTATCATCTAAAGAAACCATACACTCGTCCCCCTACTCACATACAGAGTATATTCGGCGGTTACACCCGCCGAATATGTAGATCATCTTCTTGACTTTAGCGATCTAGTTTAGTATTAATACGTTTAATAGCTTCCGTCCACTCTTTCTCCGGATCTGCGCCAGCCTGTGAGTTAACTAAGGCTGCAAGAATTTCATCATGAACACTTGTGTAATCCTTACCTTTATATACTTTCCCAATCTTTTGTGCAGATTGAGCAAATACTGTTTGCGTTGACTGTCCACCGAAGTACTCGTCGCTTGCTTCTGTAAATTCAGGCATTTCATATACAGCAGGAGCAGAAGGGAATAGACCATTGCTCTTGAACGAGTTTAATTGATTTTCAGGTGAAACCAACCATTTTACAAACTCATATGCTTCTTCTGCATGTTCAGTTTCTTTAGGGATTGAAATATAAGAACCACCCCAGTTTCCACTGTACTCCGTCGGTAATGTAGCTATATTAAATTCACCAGTAGCTTCTGGAGCATTCGATTCCATCCATCCTTTAAACCAAGCAGCACCTAATTCAACAGCAAAATCTCCATCATCCACACCATTTGCCCACTCAGCAGACCACATTGCATAATTTCCAACTAAACCAAGTTCATTCATGTCAATCGCTAAGTCATAGGCTTCCTTAACACCATTACCACTTTCTTCTAACAATAAATTACCTTCCGCATCGAAATAACTCTCTTCTAAAGCATCCAGTTGTGCGCGGTACATCATTTCCATACTAGCAACCATCGGCTTGCCAGTTTTATCTTTTATTTTAATTGCAGCTTCCTTGAAGTCTTCTGGAGTTGCGATTAAGGCAGAAACTTCTTCAGGATCTGTTGGTAAGCCAGCTTCTTCAAAGACATCTAATCTGTAGTAAAGACCCTTCGGACCAATATCAGTTGGAAGACCCATCAAGAACTCACCATTATTAGTCTCGGCAATTTCCCATTTCCAATCTAAATACTCACCTTTTATGTCATCGGCACCCATATCATATAAATTCACAAAACGATCTTGTGCATCACGGAAACGGTCAAGCTGGTCAAGCTCTAGTGCAGCAATATCCGGTGCCCCACTACCAGCAGAAAGAGCCGTAAATAAGTTGTTGTGATGATCAGCTGTTTCTGATGTTTTTATTTTAATTTCAATATTTTCATTTTGTTTTTCATATTCTTTAGCAAGTTCTTCATAACCAGTAGCACCGAACATCCAAAAGTTCAAAGTAATTTTTTCTTTCCCATCTGCCGTTTTCCCAGAATCACCAGATGAAGAATCGGAACATGCTGCAACGAACAACAAAACCAAAATGGATAATGAAGCGATTAGCAGTTTTTTAAATTTCATTATGATTTCCCCCTAAAATTAATAGTTTAATAGTTTTCAAACAACAAACCCCCTACTTCCCAACGCACCCTCCAATCTTTTATTACTCCATCAAGCTCCGCATCTTTGGTGTCATTATAGTCACGCCACTTACAGAAACCGGTTTCCATAAAAGTTAAAAAAATATACGATAAACCAAGTATTTCTATAATAAAGCGCTTTCAATTATCATTATAATCGATTTAAGAATAAAATCAATGAATTTTTAGAAAATTCTTATAAACCGGTTTCTATACTATATATACTATGACTCAATTGTTATTTAAAGACCATTTATTACTAACTTCTCACTAACTACTCGACATTGTCATCTTTTAAAATCGAATTGATTAGTCCAGCCCCCTGCCTTATGTATGTCTTAATTATTTTAGATACTGCAAGTTTTAATAGAATTGGTTGAAGTAAAGTTATTTTGGAAATATTAATAAAATAAGGAGTGATTTAAGTTGGAAATGAACCCGATAGAAACTTTTAATTTCAACCTAGA
>Ga0209013_10000738_pt1 | contig 29768 bp, 27 predicted proteins | sample Cruoilmetagenom2_FD_187291 | JGI IMG/M metagenome (GOLD analysis project Ga0209013, IMG submission 187291) | Oil polluted marine microbial communities from Coal Oil Point, Santa Barbara, California, USA - Sample 2 (SPAdes) (version 2) | ecosystem: Environmental > Aquatic > Marine > Oil seeps ...
CCAACGATGACACTCATGGCGTAGTCCAGATAGGACTGACGCATCTCCTGTTCGAGATTGGTTGGTATGGTTTCCTTGGCGAATTGTTCCATTCAGAGTCCGCTGTTGCAGTGCCGGACTACCGGCAAATGCTGACGCAAAATACCCTTAAAGAGAGGCGGTTCAGGTCGGCTGATCAAAAGGAATAATTCTATCATGATGGGCAAGACTGATGCACGGCTGTAATCAATTTTGAGGAGGTTTTTTAGGGAGCCTTTGGGGGGGAAGGGGAAACATGAAAAAGCGCCTGTGTTGCGTATTATTTGCCCCCCCTAATTAACTGTGGAAAACCCACCGGCCAAGGGCGTACGATTTTCATGGGACGCCGTGAATACATCCATGGCTGTGGATACCCCGACCCACTGCCAAATATGCGTATGTCAACTTGATCAATGAACAAATATCTTGACCTACATCAATGCCAGCATCCAGCAAATCGGTAGAGTAGTGCGATGGAACTTGTTTGTCCCGCTGGTAACCTCCCTTCCCTGAAAGCTGCCGTCAATAACGGCGCTGATGCTGTGTATATTGGCTTCAGGGACGACACCAATGCACGCCACTTTGCTGGTCTGAACTTCAATGACAAGCAGATCGACAAGGGACTCCAGTATGCCCGTGAGCACGGGACCAGAGTCTTCGTCGCCGTTAACACTTACCCCTACCCCTCAGGATTCAGCCGCTGGCAGCAAGCCGTCGACCGGGCAGCAGAGTTCGGTGTCGATGCCCTGATCCTGGCTGATATCGGCGTCATGGACTATGCACGCGAACGCTGGCCTGATTTGAACCTGCACCTTTCAGTACAGGGCTCTGCCACCAGCCATGAGGCAATTCGCTTCTATGCAGAACAATTTGATATCAAGCGTGCTGTGATTCCGCGAGTCCTGTCACTGAAGCAGGTCGAGACACTCATCAATAAGAGTCCGGTGCCGATCGAAGTGTTCGGCTTCGGCAGTTTATGCGTCATGGTCGAAGGGCGTTGTTATCTGTCCTCCTATGTCACCGGCCAGGGGCCGAACAATTTCGGGGCCTGCTCACCGGCCAGCTTCGTGCGTTGGGAGGAGACACCCGCAGGACTCGAGACACGCCTTAACGATGTACTGATTGATCGTGTCGGCAAGGGCGAGAATGCCGGCTATCCGACCATATGCAAGGGACGTTTCGAAGTCATGGGACGAACGGGTTATGCCATCGAGGCGCCGACCAGCCTCAATACACTGCCTATCCTGGCTGACCTGCACCGTATCGGCGCGGCAGCGATTAAGATAGAAGGGCGCCAGCGCAGTCCCGCCTATGTAGCCCAGGTGACCAGAGTCATGCGCGCCGCTATCGATGCCTGCCAGCGGGACCCGGACAACTATGCTCCGCAGCAGGACTGGATGACGCAACTCGCTTCACTGTCTGAGGGCAGTCAGACCACACTCGGTGCCTACGAGAGGACCTGGCAATGAACACCCAGGCAACACAAGCTAAACGTCTGTCCCTCGGCCCGGTGCTCTATTTCTGGACCGAGGACCAGCTGCGCGAATTCTATAATATGGTCGCCGACTCGCCAGTTGATGTCGTCTATCTCGGCGAAACCATCTGTTCCAAGCGCCGCTCACTGAACGTCGATGGCTGGCTGGAACTGGCTGACATGCTGCAACAGGCCGGCAAGGAAGTTGTGCTGTCAACCCTGTCACTGGTTGAAGCAGATTCCGAACTGGGGCTGATGCGACGCCTGTGTGAAAACGATCATTTTCGCGTCGAAGCCAACGACATGGCCGCGGTCCAAATGCTTGCCGGCAATGCAGAATTCATTGGCGGGCCGACGCTGAATATCTACAACACGCGCACCTTGAATAATCTTAACAATCTGGGTCTGAAGCGCTGGGTTATGCCAGTCGAACAGTCACGCGATACGCTGAATGATTTCCGCCAGGACATGGCAGATGGCATCGAAGTCGAGGTGTTTGCCTGGGGTCGCCTGCCGCTGGCTTTCTCGGCTCGCTGCTATACGGCACGCAATCATAACCTGCCCAAGGACGACTGCGGCTTTCGCTGTCTCGATGACCCGGACGGCATGCTGCTCAATACTCGTGAAGACGACGCCTTCCTGGTACTCAACGGCATCCAGACCCAGTCGGCCAGCACAATGAACCTGGTGCGCGAACTGGACAGCCCGGATGTCGATATATTCCGCATCAGCCCACAGTCCCGGCATACTGATCATATTATCCAGATCTACCATAAATGCCTGCAGGGTGAGATGGCCATTGATGATGCTGTCACAGTACTGGAATCCTTGATGCCGACCGGCCCGTGCGATGGTTACTGGTATGGACAGGCCGGCATGGCTGCGGGATGCAATGCCGCATGATCCGCCCCTCGAAACGCCTGCGTGAACGCCTGTCATCCGCCATGGAAACGCACGACAAACCCGTCTATCACAGCCAACGTGAATTTCTCGCCGCACTGGAGGCTGGCGGTGATCTGAAACGCATTCGGCAACCTGTTAGCCCCGCGCTCGAGATCACAGAGGTTTGCCATCGCACCCTGAAACAGGACGGACCCGCCCTGCTGTTCGAGAATCCGACCGGCCACACAATGCCAGTAGTCGGCAACCTGTTCGGCAGCCAGCGCCGCGTGGCACAGGCCATCGGTCTGAATGACATCCAGGATTTGCGCGAGATAGGCCAGCAACTCGCCTTTCTCAAGACTCCGACCTTGCCCACCGGGCTCGGCGATGCACTGGATAAGCTGCCGCAGTTCCGCAAGCTGACTCATGTGAATCCTGTGGAGGTTGACAACCCACCCTGCCAGGAAGTCATCCTCGAAGGTGATGAGGTCGACCTGTCCAGTCTGCCGATCCAGACCTGCTGGCCGGATGATGCCGGCCCGCTGATCACTTTCGGTCTTGTAGTTACACTGGGACCCAACAAACCACGTCAGAATATCGGCATCTACCGTCAACAGGTAATTGGTCGCAACCAGGTCATCATGCGCTGGCTGCCTCATCGCGGCGGCGCCATCGATTTTCGCGAGTGGAAGGAAGCCCATCCCGGTCAACGCTTCCCGGTCGCCGTCGCCATCGGCGCCGACCCGGCCACCACACTGGCTGCCGTGACACCCCTGCCGGACACGATCTCCGAGTATCAGTTTGCCGGCCTGCTGCGTGGAGCCAGAACCCGTGTTGCCCGCTGCCTGACACATGACCTGCAGGTGCCAGCCACAGCCGAGATCATCCTCGAAGGCTACATCGAACCCGACCTTGAAATGGACGAAGGTCCTTTCGGCGACCACACCGGCTACTACAACTCGGTGGAAAAATTTCCGGTCTTCACCATTGAGCGCATCACCCACCGTCGTAACCCGGTCTACCAGGCCACTTACATGGGCAAGCCGCCGGAAGATGAACCGTCAATCCTGGCCGCCGCTCTGAACGAAATGTTCATACCACTGCTGCAAGAGCAGTTTCCGGAGATCATCGACTTCTATTTGCCACCGGAAGGCTGCTCCTACCGTGTCGCCGTGATCAGCATCAGGAAGGCCTACAAGGGGCACGCCCGGCGCATCATGTTCGGCATCTGGTCCTGGCTGCGCCAGTTTACCTACACCAAGTTCATAATCGTCACCGATGACGATATCAATGTTCGGTCCTGGGACGAAGTCATCTGGGCCATGACGACACGCATGGATCCCGCACGCGACACGCTGATAGTAGAAAACACACCGATAGACTATCTTGACTTCGCCAGCCCGGTGTCCGGACTGGGCTCGAAGATCGGTTTTGATGCGACCAACAAATGGTCCGGTGAGACAGGTCGCGACTGGGGACGCCCTATCAAAATGACTGATGAAGTAAAATCACGCATCAATACAATCTGGGATGAACTGGGAATAAACAAATGAATACGAACACCGCAACTGATCTTCCCGTCCTGCCTGCACTGGCGAGACTTCCGCTGAAGCTCGCCCCGAACTCGCTCAAAACAATTGTCATCACACGCGCGCTGAACACGCTGTTTGCCACACCGCTGACAGATGGTGAGCTTGAATTTCTGGACACCCGCAGGGTGAACGTGACCATTAGCGACGCAGAACTGGCCTTTTGTGTGTCACTGGATAACGATCGACTTGTCGCCAGCCGCCTCTCCAGTCAGCCCGACCTCAGCCTGGAGGGCACGGTGTATACTTTTCTGTTGCTGGGTACGCGCAAAGAAGATGCCGACACCCTGTTTTTCCGCCGCCAGCTGAAATCCCAGGGTGACACCGAACTGGGTCTGTTCGTAAAGAATTTCCTCGATGGTCTGGAACCGGAGACCTTGCCCTTGCACAAAATTCTGGATCCATTGATGAAAAACAGCCTTGCCATAGCTGATCGCTATCAACGCCTTGCGTCGCGACTGCCCGGTATTAGTCAGAACTAAACCTTCCTGAAAAAGCTGGCTTATAAACCCTGGTATCGGGGTGAAAGGTTACCCAGGCAAACCAGTAGGCCATGATAGCGGGTATTTCCTTGCCTGATGCGTTCAGTACCTGTGTGGTGTTATTTTCTGCATCGAAGCGCACTTCTATCTCAACGCCGTCCAGTTTGTCATGTACAACTCCCTTCGTACGGCGCAGCTCAGCGAAAGGATAAGCCTTGTACACACCATTTACAGACACACCCAGTATCCATTCCTTGGCATGATAACGGTCATCGGTTACTGCAACAGGAAACCACAGTTTGCTGCTGTCGGCATATCCAATGTATGGGCTCTGGTTATAATTTCGTTTATATCCCGTATCCGTCGATAGTACTTTCGTATGCGGGTACCGCTGGAGCCAGTCCTGCCATGTGGTATGCGAAAGGATGATCTGATCGAGTTTTTTTCCAAGCTGCGGGCCACTGACCGCCTGTCCCATGATCTGGGACCATAGTGATTCCGTCTCACGATCATAAAGCAGCACGTCACTGTTATAGAGCAAACCTGATACCCCAAACTGCTGTACAGGCGCTTCGGTCCGGAAAGCCATACCTGTACCGCACAATGGACAGTAGGTCACCACAATCACTACCCCGTCAAACTCATCATTGACGATCTCGTGCCAGTCCATGATACGCACAGGATAGGCACGCGCCATTCCCCTGTAGTGAATGCCGAGTATACGGTCGTCCGGGTTTAGATAGGCAGCCTTGCCTGCTGATATAAATTCAGGCTCATCGATAGACGGGATCCCATCGCGCGGCAGTCCGCCACGCTTGATCAAATCAGCGGGGATCAGGGTGTTATCAAGATCGAAACCGTTCATGGTCATAGCCGGCAGGACACGACTGGACGCCAGCACAATCAGGATAATCAACAGACCGGCGAGAAGAATCGCCTTTGGCATGAGGTGAACCTCGCAACTCCAATTCTGATTATTGGATGCTTTTCAGCCCTGGAGGTTCATGTCGAAGTCGACAATTTGTGGGATGGCAGTACAGTGCGGAGAGCTATTTATCCTCGTGCTTTCCCTTCTTTTCGGCCGTTTCAACTGCCTTATGTATCAAATGGGTCACCCAGTTTGACAATGACCGGCCGTCGGATTTAGCAAGGGTTTTAGCCTTCTTTTTCAAATCAGGATCGATTCGAATATTAAGTAGTTTCGATTTTGACATGCCAACCTGTTGAAATAAAACACAAAGAAGACTAATTATATCATATGTCCACACCTTGTAAATTCCTGAATATCGTGTATAGTATGTATACACAACGTGAGGTATTTATAAGGAGTTCATGATATGTCTGAGCTAACATTTGTACACCAACGCACGATGTCCGAGCAATATCACGCCCTGAGTGGACTTGCCTGGAATATCATTCTGTTACTGTTTGCCGGCGCATGGTTGGCGGGTACCACATATACGCTCTATGGCCTGTTCGCAAACTTCGGCGAGATGTCTTTCCTGTGGCTGGTGTTTAGCACTGCCCTGCTGGGCACATTGGGGATAATTGCCGGCATCGGTACCGCAGTTGCCCTCATGGGGATCTACGCCTACTCGAAAGCACTGGTCACCGATACGGATGCCAGCTTCTGGTAAACCACAGCGGGACGAGCAGTCCCGCTTTTTTACCCGTAGCGCCCTTCGATGTAATCGGCAGTTTCTTTTTTATCAGGGGTGACGAATAGATCCTGCGTAAGCTGGTGCTCAACCACCTTGCCCATCAACATGAAAATGCATTCCTCACTGGCACGCCTGGCCTGGGCCATGTTGTGAGTCACAATAAGAATCGTGTATTTCCCACGTAATTCCCAGATCAGCTCTTCCACTGCATCCGTGCCCTTCGGGTCAAGCGCAGAACAGGGCTCATCCATCAGAAGCACGCTCGGCTTTACCGGCAGCAGTCGGGCGATACAGAGTTTTTGTTGCTCTTCCAGAGACAATTCTGTTCCTTTTCTATCGAGTCTGTCTTTGACCTTATCCCACAGAAGAACCTGCTTTAATGAGGATTCAACAATTTCATCCTGATCTGCTCGAGAGTTGTTGCGGTCTTTCGAATGAAGCCTGTGTCCAAAGAGAACGTTGTCTCTAATGGATATAGGCAGAGGATTTGGACGCTGAAACACCATTCCGACCTGCTTGCGCACCTGTATCAGTTCAACATCTTCATCGTAAATATTCTTGTCCATCACATCTATGGTGCCATTAATGCGCACATAGCCAAAACGTTCATTAATGCGATTGACACTACGTAAAAAGGTCGACTTGCCACAGCCGGATGGGCCGATTAGTGAAGTAATCATTCCGTTGCGGATATTAAGATCGACATCAAACAGTGCCTGGAAAGTTCCATACCAGAGATTGAGCTTATTCGTTTTGATTGCATACTCAGTTGCAGAGTTATTCATCACTTCATCAGCGGCAGTATTCATAAATTTTTCCAATAAGCTGTCTTTGATACATTACTGTTAAATCGTTCATTCATTGTGGTCATACAAACATGCCTGATTGGCGATTATATAAAATCATTGCTCCAAACCCGGATGTGAACAAGCAAAAAAGGCCATCTATGGCTCAGCCAAATTTACCTTCAATGTAGTCCAGTGTTTTCTGATCCTTCACATTGCCGGTAAACAGTTCCTCCGTATCACCGATTTCGACACACCTCCCATCCAGGAAGAAGGCCGTGCGGTCAGCCAGGCGCCTGGCCTGCTGGACCAGGTTGGTCACGAGAATAATCGTCATTTCGTGTTTCAATTCTTTCAGGACATCTTCTATACGCATGGTCGTCACTGGATCCACTGCAATGGAGAATTCGTCCAGCATCAACACATCCGGCTCCTGTGACAGCGCCCTGGCTATAGTGAGTCTTTGCTGCTGTCCACCGGAGAGCAGACTGCCGAGAGAACTCAGGCGATCCTTGACTTCGTCCCAAAGCGCAGCCCTGGTAAGACAGCGTTCGACAATGACGTCCAGTTCACTTTTATCCTTGATGCCACGTAAGCGTGGCGAAAGGGCAACATTTTCATAGATTGTCAAAGGTAAACCGACCGGCAGCGGAAATACCACTCCGATTCTGCTACGCAGGGCATAAATGTTTTTCAATTTTGTGACATCAAGACCGTTAAATAGTATCTGGCCTTCCACCTTCATACTTGAGTCAAAGGTGTCCATGCGATTCAACGTCTTGATGAATGAGGTCTTGCCTGCATTGGCTGGACCGATAATGCCAAAAATTTCATGTTCTCGTACATCCAGTGTAACGCCAGTGAGGGCCGGAACACCCCCATAGCTGATGCTCAGGTCACGGACAGCAATCTTAACCTCTGCTTCATTCTTTGTTACTGCTGCTGCCTGATTTACCATTTCTTTTTACCCCGCAGATACATACGGAACGCAATAGATATGCTATTCATTAGCAATACCAGGCCAATAAGCACCAGGGCTACCCCATACGGCAGACCTTCAGGGACACCGGGCACTTGGGTCGATACCACGAACAGGTGCAGTGACAGTGCCATTGTTTGATCAAAAACACTCTGAGGAAGAAATGGCAGGAAAAATGCCGCGCCGGTAAACATGATTGGTGCTGTCTCTCCGGCGGTGCGAGAAACTTCAAGAATAATACCGGTCAATATTCCGCTCACAGCATTAGGCAGTACTACTCGGCGAATTGTTTGCCAGCGGGTGGCACCCATATTCCAGCAGGCTTCGCGGAAGGCCTGTGGGACAGATCGCAGGGATTCACGAGTGGAGACAATCACCACGGGCAAAGTCATTATCGCCAGTGTCAGGCTGGCAGCCAGAATACTGGTGCCAAAACCGAAGAAGAGTACAAAAGCGCCAACACCGAACAGGGCGTGTACGATTGAAGGAACCCCCGCCAGGTTAATGATCGCCAGCTGAATTAACCGTGTGAACCAGTTGTCGCCAGCATACTCATTCAAGTAGATGGCGGCTGCCACCCCGAGGGGCACGGATGCAATCAGCGCAACTACGACAATCAGGATCGTTCCCAGCAGTGCAGGGAAAATCCCTCCTGCCGTCATACCATTGGTTGGATCAGTAAAAAGAAAGTCAATGGAAAGGCTGCCACCCCCCTTGGCTACCAGGGTTCCAAGAATGATGACAACGGGAATTATCAGCAGTATGGTCATCAACAAAAACAGGGTTCGGAACAGGCTTTCAACCCTCTTGTTGCGAACGTTGAGTGAAGATTGAGCAAACATGTCGTTTATCCTTTACGAATGCCGCGAACGATAAGATCCGCAGTTAGATTAATCACGAAGGTGATCAGGAAGAGGAAAATACCTATGGTGAACAGCGCCTGGTAATGCTGCGAACCAACGGCTGTTTCACCCAGCTCGGCAGCAATGGTAGCAGTCAGTGCTCGCACCGGATCAAACAGGCTGCTCGGAATATTTACCGCATGACCCGTAGCCATCAGTACCGCCATAGTTTCACCGAAGCCACGACCTACACCCAGTAAAACCGCTCCTAGCAGGCCATTCTTTGCTGCAGGCAGGACAGTTTTAAAAATCACCTGCCAGCGAGTAGCACCCAACGCTTCGGCAGCCTCCCGATATCGGTCCGGCACAGCTTTGAGCGCATCTTCCGCGATTGAGGTCATAATCGGTGCAGCCATCAAACCAAGAATAATTCCCGCATTCAGTACATTGAGCCCGACCGGAACATCGAATAATTCGATAATCAATGGGTTCATTATGGAAAGACCAATAAAGCCCCACACTACTGATGGGATAGCAGCGAGAAGCTCAACTAGTACTTTGAGTGTTTCCCTGGTCTTACCGCTGGCGAACTCACCAATAAATACGGCTGCGCCGAGAGAAAATGGAATGGCGACGATCATAGCCAGCCCTGTCACGCTGGCAGTACCGGCTATCAGCGCCAGGATCCCATACTCGGGTGCATCTTCATCGGATGGCTCCCAGAACGGTGACAGGAAGAATTCCTTAAAGCTGAAATCATCAAGCACAAAGCCCAGTCCTTCCGCGGTAATAAAGACGAAAATACCGATGATGAAGATGATGGCGGATATACCGGCGATGAATACGATGATCTGAACGAATTTATCGACATACCAGTCAAAGTTGCGGCGGTCAAACTCTGCGGCCATAGATTCTACAGGTTTAGTTGAAGACATTTCAGGATGCCCCTTCACCACGCAGCAGAACCATCAGGTCACTGATGTGTAAGACGAGGTCGCGATATACATTTTTAATGCCCTCAAGATCATCGCCATCGGGTACCGGCCCTACGTTCCACTGCAGCACGGAAGTATGGAAAGGGATTACCGGGAAATAGTCAGAAATATCTCCTTGCAGACAGACAATGATATGGTGCTGCACTAAATCATGCTGCGACAGATCTTGCAGCGAAGCGATATCCATCACACCCACTTCAAGACCATGTTCTTGCATGAATGACACCATCCCCGGATGCAATGCTTCTGCGGCTTTAAGCCCGACGCTGCGGTAGCGTCCACTTTCCGGGTAACTCTTTCTTGCAATAGCTTCCGCCAGTTGACCCAGGCAGCCATTATCTTCATCGACGAACAGGATCTTGAACACTTCGGGTGCTTCCTGCTCACCGATATCAACAAATACCGTGTCGTTGCATAAATTTATGGCCTGATCAGCGACACGTTTCAGCTGGGTAAAGACCACGAACACGGCGAGCGTCTCCTTGATCTTTTCGCGCTGACTGCTTGACATCATTTCAGCATATATCGTATCCAGATCACTCTCCATCTGGCGTGCCAGTACCATGGTGCTTCGTGCCATTTCTGCATTAAGGTCATTGAAGGCATTGATCGCCTGCCTCAGCATAAGCAATGTTTCATCTGAAACACGGTCCAGTTCACGCGTCATGGCAGGACTTAACGGTTCCGTAATCTGTGCCACTTCACGTGCAATGGTGACTGCATAATCACCAATACGTTCTAACTCAATATTGACCCGGATGACTGAAGAAAGCAGCCGTAGATGTCGACCCGTTGGCAGGTGGATAGCGATGAAACTGTGGCATTTCTTATCAATCTCTCGCATGGTGCGATTGATTGCATGATCATTCAGAACTGTCGTGTAGGCCAGCTCTTTGTCACCAGTCCGCAATGCATGAACGGCATTTTTTACTGCTTGCTCGACCATATCGGCCTGCGCGGCGACACGGTTATGAATATCTTTTAGATCATTTTCTAAACGTTCTTCGAGGTGTTTCATTGCTAAATGCTCCGCGCAGAATTGTAAATATAAATGCCTGCTAAAAATTGCTATCTATAATATTTTATTATGTTTCGCCCGTTGTTATGCTAATCAGCTGGCGGCCCGAGGCAAAATAACAGGTTATTTTGCTTGCACCCTGTGCATGAAAAATCCGGGCAATGTGGAGCACTAATGTGCTCCACGCGGTACTGATTTATTTACAGCTTACATCCTTAGCTGGCGCATAGCCTTTTTTCAGCAGGATGCATTGTCCAGCATCACTATTGATCCAGTCGAGATACGCTTTGATTGCACCTTTGGGTTCGCCATTGGTGTACATGAACAAAGGTCTGGCAATCGGGTAGCTCTTGTCACTGGCGGTTTTTACGCTAGGATCAACGCAGGCTTCACCTGTCTTTTTTGAAATACAGGCCATTTTGATATGATCGGTGGCGTAAGCAAGCCCGCTGTATCCGATAGCACAAGGGGTTTTTTCAACCAGATCAACAACATCCTTTGAGCCGTGCATATCAAGCGTTCCCTGGCGGAACTTACCCTTCTTACCCAGCACAGCCTTCTTGAAATAGGCATAGGTACCAGAGTTATTCTGACGGCTTACGACCACGATCTCATCGCTGTCGCAGCCAGGGACTTTGAGGCCAATATCAGACCACTTTGTCGCTTTGCCACCACGTACGAAAACGTCCTGTAATTGTTCAAAAGAAAGGGATTTAGCAGGATTATTGTTGTGCAAAAAAACCGCCAGCGCATCGTAGCCAACAATGTGCTCTAGAGGGTTCTGGCCCTTACTTTTGGCAAGATCTAATTCTTTTTTCTTCATTGATCGACTGGCATTCGCAAGATCCACTGTGCCATTGATCATCGCGGCTATACCGGTTCCTGAACCGCCACCCGACACGGCCACGGCTACATTTGCATCGACGTTGCGGTATTCCTCGGCCCATGCCTGAGCGACGTTAACCAGGGTATCAGAACCCTTATTCTGAATGACGGTACGATCAGCAGCACTAGCTGAAAGGCCACAAAACATTGCGGTGGTTGCCAGTGAAGCTGCGATAAGTAATTTCTTTTTCATGATTTACCTTTAAGTGATGAAGATGTGAATTACGAAATAACCCTTCTAATTAGGCGCGGAAATATATCATCAGTTTAGATAAATTATCTAATTATATTAGATACTTGTATTACTTTTTGATCACTTATTAATTACAATTGCAACACCTTATAAATACTTATTAATGACTATTGCTATACCTTTTTATAACATCTGCATTACAGTCTGACAGGGAGGGAATTCGGCTTAAACGGTTATAAGCCACTTATCGTGATTTTTTTCAGCGGATGCTGTGCATCAATTATGTATGCAAGCGTTGGGGATCGGATAGACAGGATGTGTTACATGGATACGGACAGAATGAGTCCGGTGTTACAGGATTGCCTTGCATTGCGCCAGGCAGGTTGTTGGTGGCGACCAGAGGTTTCCCGGGGTTAAGGAACCTTATTAGTAGGTCAGCTGGATCCGGTTAATCCTTGAGTTCTTTCAGCAGCGCAAGTCCCTTTGCGCGTTATACGTTGATGATATTGAGTTTTTTTCAGCTCACTGCGTTAAGGCAGCATCATGCCACGGATCATGAAGAAGACCATGGCAGCCATCAAACCACTTGCAGGCACAGTGACTATCCAGGCCGCAGCAATCCTCCACAGATGTGAACGCTTGACCAGTTCCTGCTTGTAGATCCTGCTTAGCGCCTTGCGTTCCTTCTTCGTCAGGTGTGCACGAGTAGAGTGTGTTTTCAGTTTTTCCAGCAGCTCGCGCTTACGATCCATCGGGGCCGCCTTGTACTCTTGCAGAAAGCTTTCGACAGCCTCCGGGTCATCATCATCGTGATGATGTTTGATATCCTCGAGTGTGCCACCGTAACTGGTCTTCAGGTACTCACGCAGGAAGCCGACACCAAATACACCGCCCACAGCAATATGTGTCGAACTCACCGGCAGGCCAAGCTGTGAGGCAATGATTACTGTGATCGATGCCGCCATGGCAATACAGAAAGCACGCGTTTTATTCAACTCAGTGATTTCGGAACCGACAGTACGAATCAGCTTGGGACCATACAGGGCCAGACCCAGTGAAATACCCACAGCACCGACCAGCATTACCCATAGTGGGATTTGTGCCTTGGTGGCGACGCCGCCGGCCATAATGGCTTCGTTAATGGCTGCAAGCGGACCCACGGCATTTGCCACATCATTTGCGCCATGAGCAAAACTCAGCAATGCAGCAGCAAAGATCAGGGGTACTGTGAACAGGCTGTTGACGCTGTCTTTATCATTCGGCAATTTTTCTGCAGCCCTGGCAATGAGCGGGCGTACGAACACGTAGATGGCGGCCGAGATGCCAGCACCAATAGCGGCTGCGGTAAAAAAGTCCAGTTTCCATATCTTTTTCAGTCCCTTCAGCAACAGGTAGGTTGAAAACGCCCAGGCCATGAACATCAGTAACAGCGGGACGATTTTTTTCGCTGCCTCCATCTTATCGTGACGGTAGGTAATCGTACGCTTGATCAGGTACAGGAAAGCAGCGGCAATAAGACCACCGAGCACCGGGGAAATCACCCAGCTGGCAGCAATGGCTCCCACCTTGCCCCAGTTGGCGATGCCGAAACCGGCAGCGGCAATACCTGCACCCAGAACGCCGCCAACGATGGAATGTGTTGTGGAGACGGGCGCACCAACTGCAGTGGCGAGATTCAGCCATACCGCCGCGGACAACAGGGCTGCCATCATGATCCAGATAAATGTATCCGTCTCGGTGATGAGTGCCGGATCGATGATGCCTTTCTTGATCGTGCTGACAACATCGCCACCGGCGATGAGCGCCCCGGAAGACTCAAAAACGGCCGCAATCAAGATGGCGCCACCCATCGTCAGAGCCTTTGAACCGACCGCCGGCCCGACATTGTTGGCGACATCGTTGGCGCCAATATTCAAGGCCATGTAACCACCGATCATGGCCGCGACTACAAGCAGGATCTTGCCATCAACCGGCGGCATCATCTCGATATATAACATTACCGCGATGATAAAGAGTAGCGCCGTGCCTATGCGGAAAAGTTCAGCGCGACCGGCTGTCGTTGCCTTTTCAATTTGATTAATATTTTTGAGTTCCATCTGACTACCCTGAGTTCATGAGATCTGAAATTATAGATGAGCGAATTGCTGCGGTATAACCTTGAAAAGTATAGCAGTATTTACCTTTTCAACTCCACCAGAAATTGATTAAAGAGTAACTTTTTACCTGACATTCAAACCAATCGGCTAACCCACCATCAGCTTGAAGATTTTCCATAAATAAAAGACGAGTTGGCTGAGATTTTCAAGCTACCTGACACGCTTCCACAATTTTCCAGGCTCATGGTGCATAAATGAAGTGCTAGCCGCTTCTTTGGTGGATTCTTACTGAGTGGGTAGGTTATGCTCCTTGCGTTCTCTGTCCGTCGTTCACCGGAAAATACAGACAATGTTAAGAAAAATTCTGCTTCCATCTATCTTTGTCATCCTCTCATGGGGATTCTGGGTCAGTCCAGACTTCAAGACAATTGCTGCCGGAGTCTCCATCTTTCTGTTCGGCATGCTGTCTCTGGAAGAAGGATTCCAGACGTTTGCCGGCGGCACCCTGGAACGGATACTCAAAAACACTACTGACAAACTCTGGAAGAGCCTCAGCTTCGGTATCGTCTCCACCACTCTGATGCAGTCCAGTTCGCTGGTATCGGTAATTACCATCTCCTTCATCAGCTCCGGCCTGATCACACTCGCTTCCGGAGTCGGTATCATCTTCGGCGCGAATATCGGCACCACCACAGGTGCCTGGCTGGTCGCAGGCTTCGGCCTGAAGGTCAAGATTTCAGCCTATGCGATGCCGATGCTGGTGTTTGGCGTGCTGTTGCTGTTCCAGAAGTCCAAGAACCTGAAGGGTATCGGTTACATCCTGGTTGGCCTCGGTTTTCTGTTTCTCGGCATCCACTACATGAAAGAGGGATTCGATACGTTCAAGGACAGCTTCGACCTGGCCAGGTTCGCCGTCACCGGCTATCCCGGGCTGTTTTTGTTTGCCGGCATCGGCATTGCGGCAACGGTGGTTATGCAGTCCAGCCATGCCACGCTGGTACTGACCATCACCGCGCTTGCTGTCGGACAAATCACCTATGAAAACGCGCTTGGACTGGCCATCGGCGCTAACGTCGGCACCACCATTACAGCCATCATCGGCTCGATGAGTGCAAACGAACAGGGCAAGCGACTGGCGGCGGCACACCTGATCTTCAATGTAGTTACCGGTTTGATTGCAATCCTGTTTGTCCATCAACTGATGGCAGCAGTGGAATGGATCAGCGCCCATGTCGGCATCGCCGATGATGACTACACCTTGCAACTGGCAGTGTTCCATACCCTGTTCAACATCATTGGCGTACTGGTGATGCTGCCGTTGCTTGGCAGGATGGTCAGCATCCTGGAAGGCATGTTTGAACCCAAAACCGTCCCTGCCAGCCAACCAAAATATCTTAATGACGCCGCCTTGGAATTCCCGGACACCGCGCTGGAGGCAGCCCGGCAGGAGACGCTGAGGGTCTGGGACCACACCGTCGGCGTGCTGTCCGGGGTGTTCGGTTTCGAGCGTCAACAAGTCTGCTCAGACACGGATCTTGCAGCAGTTGCGCAATCCCAGCACAAGCTGCCGGATTTTGATGTGGACGAGGCCTACGAACAACAGATAAAACCACTCTACAGCGCAATCATCACCTTTATCGGCCGTGCCGGATTTTCCTGGCAGGATACACAAACCGCAGACATTCACTGGATTCGCGAAGCCAATCAGAACATGGTCGATGCGATCAAGGCCAGCAAACACCTGCGTAAAAACCTTACGACTGCAGTGGTATCGACAAACGAAGAACAACACGCGCTCTACGACAATATGCGCGTTCAACTGTCGCTGTTAATCCGTGAACTGGAGGTTATTCGCCTGGAGTCCACGGACGAGTCCCCGGTGTTATCGCTGGACCACCTGCGGCTGATTATGAAAGAGCACTGTGAGGAATTAAATGCGAACATTGCCAGACACATGTCCGAAGGCCGGATGTCCGGCGATGTGACGATCTCACTGCTGAACGATTCCAACTACGCGCAGGAAATCTTTAACAAGCTGGTGGATACTGGTGAAAACTTGTTCGTAAGGCACAGCCGCACACTCAGCGACGCCGAGCATGATGTTCTTCTGACCGAAGATGAATTGAACGAACTCGGAACTTGAAGCGCTGGTCGCGGATAGAATATAGAATACAAAGTTATCAACCCAGGAACCTGCAATGACAGAGAAGACACTACTCTCCCGCCTACACGCCTACCTTGACCTTAATGCCAAACACCGCAAGAAAAAGGCGGACGAACTGGAAAAAATCATAGGGAAGATAAAAAAGAAGGAAAAAGCGCTGCTCGCCGAGGCTAAAATTACCGACAACGGCAAGAAACGTGCTGTGCTGGAAAAGCGCTGCCAGATCCTCCACGCACAACGCAAGAAAGGACTTAAAGCACTGAAAAAAACCAGGCAGAAATAGCGGCTCCCTAAGCTGATTTTTTCTCCACTGCCTCTGGCTGAACAGACTTGGCGATTCGCTTGGAGAAGTAATAGATCCGTCTCAGCTTCTCAATAATGTCGATCTCCAGCGCATATACCTCCAGCCGGTTCGGTTCCTCGGCGATAAGACGCTGAGCCTGGTGAAGATCCGCAGATGTCGCCTGCTCTGATATGTCAGATTTCATTGCGATGACTTCCTGTGCTGCCAGCTGATCTTTTTCCATCACTGAATTCAGCGCCATCGCAACCGACATCGAGACTTCCTTGTGTAAATCGGTAAGAACCTCATGGGTTGATTTACTAATAGACAGGTTTTTATCGATCCTCTCATTACCCAGATACACCAGATCGGTCTCGATGACGTCACCTATGTTTTCCAGATCATTGGTCACTGCCATTAAATCAACGAACTCGGCGGATTGTTTTTCGGTCAGTGTTTTCCTGCTCAGTCGCCCCATATAAGAGATAATATGGCCGTGCAAGGCATCCACCTCATCATCGATGTCGGCAATTTCCTTCAATGAGTCTTTGTTGCCATTCATCATTGCAGGCATTATCCCCTGGAGCATGGTCATAACACGCTGGCCTACACGCCCGATCTCAAGCCGCACCCTGTCCAGGGCAAGCGAAGGCGTCTCCAGCAAGTCTTCATCCAGGAACTTGGGCTGGGCAATCTGTATTTCGTCGATCGGTTTGTCAGGCACCAGCCATTCTACAATGCGTGCAAACTGACTGGTGAAACCAATGAATATAAAGGTATTGGCTACATTGAATACAGTGTGGGCATTGGCAATCTGGCGCGGTGTCTCTGCGGCCAGTTTAGCGGTGCCGGATAAGTTCTCGTGTACCGGGGAAAACCAGGTAACAAACTGCGCCAGCTGGTCGATGAAACCCAGCCAGACCAGTACACCGAAAATATTGAAAAGGACGTGCACCACCGCAGCCCGCAGCGCCTCACGCGGTTTTCCAATGGCGGCCAGCATCGCCGTCACACAGGTACCGACATTAGCGCCGAATGCCAGGGCTATCCCGGCTGGAAGCGTAATAAATCCCTGACTGGCCATAACGATAACGATACCGGTTGTCGCAGAAGAGGATTGGATGAGTCCGGTAAAGGCTGCTGCAACCAGGATGCCAACCAGCGGGGTTTCCATCGATATCATAAGGTCGAGAAACGGCTGGTAGTCGCGCAGCGGCCTCATCGCATCACTCATCACACTCATGCCGAAAAAGACCAGGCCCAGCCCCATCAGCATCCCGCCGTACTGTTTGATCTTGTCCTTGTGGGAGAAGAACAGCATGCCAAACCCTGCTGCAACCATCAGCAGTGCAAACTTGGTTACCTTGAAGGCAACAATCTGAGCGGTGATGGTGGTGCCGATATTGGCGCCCATAATGACACCAATCGACTGTGCCATGGACATCAGGCCAGCGGTTATGAAACCGACTACCAACACGGTAGTAACTGAAGATGACTGTATGATTGCGGTGACGAATGCACCAGTAGCGGCACCCATTAAGCGGTGGGTTGTGAGTCGCGCGAGAATCACCTTCATGCGCTCACCGGCTACGGCCTTGAGTGCGTCGGCCATCTGCTCCATGCCAAACAGAAACAGGGCCAGACCACCGAAAAGCTTCATAGCCATGTTGCCCCATTCCATCTCGCCATTACCAGCCGTGGCGGCAAAAGCTGGAACAAGGATCGCTCCGAGCATTATGCCCAGAGTGACAAGAACGGGCCTGCGTAGAAGCAGGCTACTATCGATGATTGGGAGAAAATTATTCATAGTCACCTTAAACAAACAATGTGTTTACATTGTAATGCTACACTAAGATGCTGATTTTTTCTCAATAATGCGGGTCAGCCACCCTCTTTTGCATCATTTGATGTCTTGACGATTGTTACAGGCACTGGACACAGGCGCACGACCTGCTCGGCCTTGGAGCCCAGAAGCAGATGTCCCAGCCCGGTTCGCCCCTTGCTGCCCATGACCACTTCCTGCGCCTTTACCTTGTCCACGATCTCCAGAATCCTGGAAACAGGAATTCCTACAACAAGCTTGAAGCTGGCATCTTTAATTTTGGGAGATTTTGGATATTTTTTCACCATTTCCTTCTGGAAATCATTCAGCATATCCGATGCAACGTCCTCCATCCGATGCAACTGCTTCTTCCTGCCCTTTACCGCGTAATATCCGGGCGCCTCACCCAGATCATGAACAACGTGCAACACCACCAGTTCAGTTTTCTTGCAAGCCGCTATGTCTGCTGCCCATGCCAGGGCCTCAATTGATTCAGGTGAAAAATCAATTGGCACCAGAATGGGTGCATTTTTATCTTTGTCACTCATAAAATCAGCTCCGGCTTAAAAAATGTAACTAGCGTGAATAATACAGCTATCAAGGCCTAATAGTTTAGTATCAATTCGTATACTATGTAATATCACGTTTCGGAATTCAAAGAGATGGATTTATTACTGCAAGATCTGGCCATGCACTGGGCCAGCATCCGAGAGTTCTTCGCTTTCGATCATACCCGCCTCTCAGAGCCGGATATGGTTGTTCGCCTGACTATTCAGGGCTTGTTGTTAATCGGGTCAGCATTTTTTTCAGGTTCTGAAACAGCCCTTTTTTCCCTCTCTCGCCTGGATTTGCAGAAACTGCGGCGCGAGCGCAATAAACACTCTGAAACACTTCACGCCCTGCTCGACCAGCCGCGGCGGCTGATCATTTCCATTCTCTGTGGTAATGAACTGGTCAACATTGCAGCCGCTGCCAACATGGCCGGCATCCTGGTCACTCTATACGATGTAGACAAGGCACCCTGGGTCAGCATGCTGATCATGGTTCCCCTGCTGTTGCTGTTCGGTGAAATCACCCCCAAGACAGTCGCCATTTCAAATCCGGTACGCGTCAGCACCGGACTGGTCGCAACACCGATGAGCCTGTGGGTAAAGCTGGTTGCTCCTCTACGCTGGCTCATTCGCGGTGCTGCCGATCACATCACGTCATTGGTCGTGGGCAAAGAAAAGGCTGCGGAAAATATCCTCCAGATCGACGAATTCAAATCTCTGGTCGAAGAAGTGGCGAAAGAGGGTGAGCTAAATGCCACCGAACGGGCCCTGATCTACAACCTGCTGGAAGCCGGTGACACCGAGATCGTCGAGATCATCACACCTCGCACCCGCACCGCTTTTCTCAATGCCGACATGAGCGTCCCGGAAATTGTCGAGAACTTCATGAGTTACCGCCATCCCCGGGTGCCGGTCTTCCGTACACACACGGACAATATGGTCGGTTTTATCCATGCCGAAGATGTGCTGCGCCTGATCCTGGACAAAGTAGATCTGTCCACGCTTAAATTGGAAGACTTCATGCATCCTCCGGTCGTTGTGCCACCCACAAAAAAAGTCGATGAAATGTTCGATTTCTTCCAGGATCACAACGCCCGGGCAGCAGTTGTATTAAACGAGTTCGGCGGCATGGAAGGATTTGTCACCATGAAGGATGTACTTACCTTCATCTTTGGACAAATCTCGGGAGAAATCACAGGTTATGAACATTACCAGGAACGTGATGAAAACATCTATGAAGTCCCTGGCGATATGAAACTGACCGACTTTCAGAACCTGACCAACTTCGGAATCGAAGACCCGCGCATGACCACAGTTGGCGGCGTGGCCTTCCGGCATCTGGACAGGCTGCCGAAAGAAGGGGATCAGGTGACTGTGGAAGGCTTCCTGATCAAAGTACTTGAGATGGACGGGCATCGCATTGCACGTGTGCGGGTAAGTCGGGGATCGGCTGCAGAAGGAGATGACACCAGCGCAACTGAAGATCCCGCAGACATCGAGTCGGCAGAAACCAGCCCAGGTAAACCTTCCCTGGATGAGGCAGACAAATCCTCTGCCGCGGCTAACAATAGCAAGCAGGAGATAGAGTAATGGATCTGTTGTTTTTTCTGCTCACCATGCTGCTACTGCTCCTGCTCAAGGGTTTTTTCTCGGGTTCCGAAATCGCTCTGGTCAACTCTGACAAGCTAAAACTGCACCACAAGGCTAATCAGGGTAACAAGGGAGCGCAGCTGGTTCTCAAGCTGTTCGAAACGCCGGATGTACTGTTGGGAACTACGCTGGTAGGCACAAACATTGCCACAATTGCATTGACGACCATCGGCACGATGTTCCTTATCAGCCATTTCGGTGCGAATGGCGACTTCTATGCTTTCCTGCTGTTCACCCCCCTCTTCCTGGTGCTGGGTGAAATCGTTCCCAAAAGCATCTTTCAGCAAAAATCGGATGCGCTGGCGCCGATAGTCGTTTATCCACTGCGCTTCTTTTCATGGCTGTTCTCACCCATCATATTCATATTCTCCCGCGTCGCCCGACTGGCTGCGCGAGTGGTCGGCGGTGGTAAAACTGAACAAAACGTATTCATCACCAGAGAGCAGATTCGCACAGTTGTCGAAATGGCGGAACGTGCATCAAATGTGGATGCCTTTGACCGTGGTCGCATAAAGCGCGTTATCCGGTTTGCCGACACGACTGTCGGTGAGGCCATGATTCCAGTAGCTGAAATTACCGCCATCAGCGAGAGTCGTAATACCCGCGATGCAATCGTTCTTGTACGTCGACGCGGTTACAATCGTTTGCCGGTGTATCGCAAAAACATCAGCGACATCGTTGGTATCGTCACACTAACTACCTGGGATCTGATGGATCGGGAACTGCCATCAAAGGCCTTATCGGAATTCACCCAGCCCGCGCTCTATACTTCACCTCACCAGACCATTGATGAACTGCTGCCCATACTGCAGCAGCGCAAAGATCACATGGCGATCGTGGTTGACGAATTTGGTTCAGCCGTCGGCATGATTACGATGGAAGATATCCTTGAGGAAGTCGTAGGAGAAATCGATGTCGGTTATGACTTCGAAGAGTACCTGCCCAAACGTAAACGGGTCTTCGAAATGCTCGGCGAAGAAGTCTACCTGATGGATGCACGCCTGCCGATTTCTGAGGTAAACGAGGTGCTCTACACTGAACTCCCTGCAGTCGAAACACACACCATCGGAGGACTCGTGGCAGCGCGCCTGCGCCGCATCCCGTCAATAGGCGATAGTATTACGGAAGCCGGATATCGTTTTACGGTAGAGGACGCGACAGAACGATCCGTTGTGAAATTGCGCGTAGAACGTGTTTAGGGAGTCTCTAACCTGGCTATTTTGCTGCTGACAGATAGCAGATCCAGCCGGGATCTGCGTCCCCTTTCATGCTCGGCTTGTAGATGCTGTTGCCCTCTCCCGTTTTCCTGTCGGTACCTTCCCAATACACCAGCACCTTCGAAAAACCGGCCTCATCAAGGATCTCGCGAATCTCCGGCAGGGTCCACAGTCTCCAGGTATAACTGAATGCGCGCTTCATCCTGGTACCATCGGGAAATGAAAAATGTATATGACAGGTCATTTCCCCTGTTATGGGGTTGTAGCTGGCCTGATCCCAGATGTAGGTAAAGCCGTCACAATCGCGCGGCTCCTGAATTTCACGATAGGCATCGTAGCCACCAAAGGCATCGATAAACAACACGCCGTCATCAACCAGCGTTTTCCTGACACAGCGAAAATAATCAAGCAAAGCGGAACGCTCTTTGAACATCTGGTAGCTGAAGTTCATGGCAAGCACGATATCGACGGGACCGGTATCCACGCTTCGAACATCACTACGTATCAATTTGACGCGTTTGGCAGCCGATTCCTTCAACTTCCCCTGATTGTGTTTTTTCCCCCAGCGTAGCACTTCTTTGTCGATATCAACGCCGATTGCATAATTGCCCTTCCGGTGACGAACCCACTCGCAACACATGGCCGCCGTTCCACAGAAATCCTCACGCAGCAGATGCGCACGCCGTCCACGCAGTTTCTTGAATGTCGCATCAAGGAAATCGTAATCTGCATCAACAGCCTGGACGGCCTGTTCGTAAAGCCGGTGACGATCAGCCCTGGCTGCCATACCTTTCTTCTTGCGGTCTCTTCGGTGATTCTTGCTGGAACGGGACATACGGGTTGGTCCTTCTTAATGGCTCACCCAGTTTGAAAACGAGCGACCATCGAATCTGGCAATATTTTTTGCTCTCGTTTTCAAATCCGGATCGATTCGAAATTTAAGTAGTTTCGACTTAGATATGCCAATTCATTGAATTAAAAGAAAAAGAGATAATTATAGCATGTGTATACAACTTGCATTTTCCAGCTATTTGTGTAGAATATGTATACACAATGTATTTAATGCATTGACCGCCAACATAAATATCAATCTCTGAAAGCGTTTTTGATAGCGATTTAACTACTCCCTGGGGGTGTAACATGGCTAAGAGTAAAAAGAGAAAGCACTTGAGAGAAGCAATAAACGAGGAACATGCCAGGAACGTAATATTGCGTGAAACGAGAAATACGACATTTCACGGACTGATTTTACTTTCCCCTATTATCGTGATGTTCGGTCTCATGGTTTATGGCATGGCGCAGTAATTAGCATAGTAGATAAAATCATCCAACAGACAGGGTACTCTTCCTGTTGCTTTTCTCCTCTGTCTGCCAGCTTATCCGGATATTGACACGCTGCCGGCTTTCCTCCTGGGAGGCAGTAATCTTGAGATTCAGCAGTCCCTCGGGTTCCATGACAATCCTGTCGTCCTCGTCACTGAACACAAGCTTGCCTTTTCCAATGGCCTTGGTGATCGAGTGCAGAATGTCGCGTATGGATTTCGAATCCTGCAGTGATTCGTGCCTGAAACTGTTTTTACCCTTTCTCATTGCATAAGCCCTGTCGTTTTATTTGGTTTGCAGCGTAGTAGCCAGTTCCCGCACCATGGGTTTCAACTCGTCCTGTCTGAGCCTTTTCGCCGCCTGCTCCGGCGATACCCATTCACGCCCCCGGTGAACCTCCTCCCACTCTTCTTCGGGAAGAACTCGCGTGACCTCCATGGAATAGACTTCCACCGTACAGGCAGCACCCCACTTGGGATAGACATAAGTCCCGACCACCGTATCAGCGATGCGGCCTTCGATACCCGCTTCCTCCAGGGCCTCTTTGGCAGCAGACTCCTGTGCGGTCAATCCCGGTTCCCAAATGCCCTTTGGTACAACCCAGTGCTTTCTCTTACTCGATGAAATAATAAGTATCTCAACTTTACCGTTTCTCATACGCCATGGAATAACGCATGATTGAGTATAGTAGTAGGCCGGCCGGTCACGACGCTCACTGCCATTGGGCGAAGGAAAGGGAAACTTCTTCGGTAACTCCCCGGGCCTTGTAATCGATTCCAGTGTAGCGCACCCCTGCCTGAGGCTGTTCCAGCTAGCATGCACCCGTAGTCTGGCCAGAGTTGCAGTTGGTATGAGATTAGCGTCTGTCGGCATTGGTATGTCTTCATCAGTCAGCCATCTCAATAAGCCTTCCAGCCCCGGGTTATGGCCGACCAGCATCACCCGCTTTGCCTGCTCGGGACAATCCGTGAGTACCGCCAGCAGCCTATCCACATTAGCTTCGTATACTCGCTGGTCAGTATGTATCCCCCCGGTATCCAGACCCATCGCCTTACAGCACTTCTCGGCAGTGACCAGGGCACGTTCAGCCGGGGAACTGATGACATGGTCCGGCACCCGTTCATGCTGTGCCAGCCATACTCCGACACGCTGCGCTCCACGCTTGCCGCGATCCTTCAGCGGTCGATCAAAATCATCAAGTGAATTATCCCAGTCTGATTTTCCGTGACGAAGAAGTAAGAGTTCGGTTGTCATCGTTGATTAACTTTTTGGTTGATTATTCATCAGGCCGTCAGGCTCGTAAACTGTTCAAGCCAGTGTTCAGCGAGCTGCTGGAAATCGATGCGTCCACTCACTTCATAAATTGCTACATCATTGAGCGCATCCAGGTAGGCCTGCTCGTCAAAGGGTGCTGTGTCCTGATGAAAGGACCCGTCAGAATACTGATAAAAAGGTCCGGGGGATTTCATCACGGTGCCCAGTAAATCTTTACGCTGGTGTAGATCCACCTGTTTGAGTTCCAGTTTCGCATCACTGTCACGCTGCCAATTAAGCAGCAGAAATGCTGACAGTGGTGCTTCATTCACGATGCGCCCCGGGCCATAGACTTCATCGACATGTACATCGTATTTGTCTTCCAGTTCCCACAGTTCTTCTGCTGGCAGTGCCAGCATGGCTTCCCGTTTTTGGTCGGAGATGAGGCTGTAAAGGTTCGGGTCGTGAACGATGGTGCCGGGATTGACACGCGGCAGTTTGGGAATGCCCCGGGCGAGTACGCTATCGAATTCGTTGTTAATAAACAAACGATCATTAGTGAGGTACGACATCCCGGCTTGTCCCAGCAGATGCAGCATCAGGGTCGACTTGCCCCCTCCGGAAAACCCTGCGATGCCAAAGCCCCGGCCCTGGTAAACCAGCGCGGAAGCATGACAGATCAACCAGCCACGCTTCTGCAGCCAGTTCATGTACTGGGAGTTTATGTAGTTGATGACCTGGTTGTCGTATTGCAGACACGGACCCGCAGCTATTAGTGTAGTCTCGCTTTGCAGGAACAACATCCCGGTACGTACCTTGTACACGACGCGTGCACCGGAGATATCGAAATAGGCGTCCTTGCGGCCGGTCTTGCCCGGTTCGCGCGCCCAGTCGATGAAGTCCAGTCCTGAATCCACAACGCCGCGTTCGATAGCAAGGATCTCGATATCCGGTTTAGCGCTTCCTGGCTCAAGATGCGCGAAATATTCCCCCAGCCTTTCGAGCAGAAGTGCATTGTTGGAGCGGATACGCATCGTATAGCCGCCAAGATCGAGATCCAGTGGCGCATCGAGCAGTTTTTCATCACCCTGAAGGGTGTGTACAAGCGAGGCAATATCGACGTTATCAGACATGTTTGTTTATGGGTGGCTGGTTTTCCTGTGAGGTCATATTAGCATCCTCAGGCTACGCACAGCACCGGGTCGAATACCTTGATCCAGGGGTAATCGCTGCTGATGCCCAATATGCAGCCTTCGGGACGGATGATGGTAACGGCGGCGCCCGGGCCTTTCAGTCCATCCCTTTTGCGTGAGTTCCGGTTCAATGTCGTGTCGCACTCGACATTGAGCAATCCCTTGCGCAGCATCAGCCGTTGACCATGCTGCAGGTTGCGATGCCCATGCACCAGTACATGGATGCCGCTGTTGTGAATTTTCTTCACACCATTGCGCGTCAATGGCATGTCTATGTTGCGGTACTTGGTGCGCATGATATTGGCGAAGGGACCGTAATAGAAGTCGAACGGGTCATCGAACATCAGCTCGCGGAACTTGCTGTTCAGATGCTTCCAGCTTCTCTGGCTGAGTACACCGGCTATTCGATCATCGATGCCCGCATGCAGATACAGGAATGAACCACTGCGGTAGCACAGGCGCATGTGCTTGTAGAACCATGCAAACTCACCTTTGGGGTGCAGAAACAAATCCTGCCATTTCATGGCCGCCGCATAAACCATGCGCAGCGACATACCAGTATCTTCAATGTCCTTATCGAACTGGCGAATTTTTTCCTGCAGTCTTTTGATTTCCTTCCGAATGCTCGATTCGGGCATGACCCAGTCGGCCTGCGCGCGAAAATCCCGTGACCAGCTGGTGGGCGGGTACAGCAGCCGCCGGCACTCGCGGGTGGTTGGCATGCCGCGCAGTGCATCTTTCCCCTGTAAATACTGGTCGCTGATCTCCTTCAGGAACGGCACCATCTTGCGTCCCATGCGGACAAAAAAATGATCTGTCCTGGGGTCCGCTTCCATACTGATGCTGCGGATCCCCAGCATCATGCGAATATCGTGGTTGCCGGCGAGAATCATCACCTTCGCACGCTTTTCGATGAGCAACTGCATCACGCGCAGCAGGCGCAGAGTGCTCGGCCCCTTGTCGAAACAATCGCCGCCGATAAGGAAAAAGCCCTTGCGGCATTCATTGGTCAATTTGATGTCCTTGTCTCGCGGCCCTGTCTTCCTGACCACCCCGGTGGCCACCAGCGATGCAATGAAGGCATCTGCATCACCGTGCATGTCGGTAATAAAGTACACGGGATGCTTCGGCCACTTCCACGGTTCCTTGCCGATGACTTTTTGGAATTCCCTGCGATAAGCCGTGCTGTGATAACGGTCCTTCCTGACCGAACGTTTTTTGCCCATCAGCCAGCGCTGGCTCTCAGTGGGCAGTTCGGTTCCTGTCCACTTTTCCCCCCGGTAACGGGGAAAAATACTATCACTCTGTTTCTTGCCCACAGGCTAGTCCTTGAATTCCGAATCAGCCGCCCGGACCTTCCACTCGCCATCGATATGACGCCAGCCACCATTGCCGAGGAGTTCCAGAAATACCGGCCGCCCATGAAACATGCTCAGGCGCGCGATCTCCTCGTAGTCCAGCACCCCCAGATGAAAGGCTGCGTGGCGAAAGGCTGCGCCGTGTCCAACAAATATCTTGAGCGCATCAGGCCCGCCGGTCGGCAGTCCGGACATGCGGCGCACAAGGTGTTCGGCGACGCGTTTACCGGCCTCCAGCAGAGACTCCGCCCCCTGAAACGGCAAACAATACTCACTATTCGACTTCCAGTTCTCCGGGAGTTCCGGGTAGCGCGGGTCGTCATGGATGATTTCACGAATCCTGCCGGTAGTAAGGTTGGCAACGCAGCCGACACTGCGCTCTGCCAGTTCATTGAAACTCTCCAGATGCAACTCTGCCTTCTTTGTGGTGAGACTGTCGGCGATGATGCGAGCGGTATGCCAGCCCCTGAGCATGCGTGAACAGTCGATCTCCGGATGCAGCGACCAGCTGTGCTGCTGGAGGGCCCGGTCAATAATACCAGCCGCCTCCCGCGCTTGGTTTTCACCTTCTGCATTGAGTGAAAAGGGCTGGTGTGCGCTTGGTGCACCGGCTATCTGATGATAGTCACCATGCCGGATGATGGCAGCGATACGCCTCAACTAAGCTCCTTCATGACATGCTCCACATACAGGGCAGCCGCATCGATACCGATGCCGTCTTTCGCACCCTGAAAACCACCGAATGCCGATACCTCGAATACGATCGGGCCGGTATCCGTCTCCGCCACGTCAACAGTAGTGAAGTCCATGTTGAACAGGTTCTGTGCCCGGTGCGCCAGCTCGATTACATCATCCGTCGGTGTGTGCGGTTCGTAACGGCCACCGCTGTGAATGGTGGTGTTCCAGGCCTCGCCCTGCGGGACCCTCGCGTAGGTGCCCAGGTAACGCCCCGCGAGAAATACCATGCCGAGGTCTCTGCCGGGCAGATTGATTTTTCGCTGGATATACATCATCTGATTTTCCGCGCTGAAATCGCGAATGGCGCGTTCCATGTCCGCCGGGTCCTGGTCCGCATCGATGATGGTCATACCGCGGGCCTTGGTCGAATACAGTGGCTTGAACACGGCACTGCCGAACTCCCTGACTGCCTCCATCGCCGTTGCGATATCCTCGGTTACACGAGTGTCCGGCATCGGGATGCCGGCGTTGCGAAGAGTGACCGTGCAGCTGAGCCGGTCAATGAGTCGCAGCATACTCTGTGCCGGACTGAACACCCGCACACCTGCCTGCTCGGCGACCCGCAGCAGCTCCAGGCGATCCAGGGTGGTTGGCGAGTAGACGGCGCTTATCTTTTTGACAATGAGTGCATCCAATTCACAAAGATTGTCTGCGCCGCTATACAGTTTGTTGTGTTCAAGATCGAGGCTGACGTCCGCCATGTCAATGACCATTCTGAAGTCGGTCTGGACCTGCACCGCATCAGCCAGCGTTTCAGTGGACCACTTTCCCGGAATCCCTATGACACCTATTTTCAGATTATCCAACGAATATCTCCCTGACCGGCACACGGAAATCCCGCACATTTTTCGGGTCTGTCATTATTACACTTTCGATCAGATACCGGGAGCGCAGCCACATGGCCCTGGCCAGCGACTTGTCGACCACGAAGCGGGTCGAAGTGGCAAAAGATCGCGCAAGCCCGAGCGCCAGACGCAGATCGAAAGTCCTGTCCCCGGCCTTGGCCGCATAGGCCGAGGAAAAATCATAAAAGCTGCAGCTCAAATCACGGATCCGCCGGCGAAGTTCCGGATCCACAACCCGCAAGCGGTAGTTAGAAACCATGAATACTGAGATGTCCTGCACATAATCCATGTAATTAGAGCGATGCAGATCGATGAAATTTATTTTTCGTTCCACAGGATCATAGATGATGTTGTCCACATTAAAATCACCGTGGATGTAAACAGAGAACGGCGCCTTTAGCCCCGCTTCGTACTTGCACGCCCGATGCAGCAAGGCATCGAATGATGACACCGATGCACCGCAAATCTGGCTGTTGCTCTGCCTGTATTCGGGATGCAGGGCGTAAACATCATCCAGCCGCTTTTTAAGTTGCCCCATGTAATTCGCCGAGACGGATTTTTTGGTGCGCGTCCCGTTCCAGACCGATTTCAGAGTTTTCTGCAGTTGCCGCATCGTTTGTTTCAGCAATTTGGGCGGTTCGTGTAGCAGGATCTGCTCGAAGGTCAATCCAGCAAGGTGCTCGATAAGCAGCGCCGCGGACTGCCCATGCTTGTGGTAGCTCAGTATTTTTGGGGCCAGGCCTGGATAAATCTCATGCCAGCTTTCCACGCCCTGGCGTTCTTCCCTGACCTTTCGTTTCTGGCCATCCTTGAATATCGCCAGATACTCGTTGCCTTCGTCGTCGGTCGTGCTGAGCCCGGATATACCGCTGCCCGATCGCGTCTGGGCAACCGTCTCCAGCGCGAGGTCGGGACTGTTGTCGACACCGCTCAACATTTCTACCGAGGCTTGCAGGGAATGATAGCGGTTGGTACTGAATGGCTGACCAAGATTGGCAGAGATGATCGCCTCGCTGATACTGAACAGCACATCCCCCATCTGCTCGATGGAGTGGGCGACGAACAGGGCTGCGACCAGGTCCTCGGTGTGCTTTTTTCTCTTCTGCTTAAGGTCGCGAATATGTCTTTTCAACAGCTTTCTGTACGCACAGTCGAGCTTGCTCTCAATGCGGCCCATCTTCAGGGCGAGCTGGGTGTCACTCTTGTTGATGGCGATATCGATCATGCGGATACCCTTGCCGATACGGCCAAGCAGCGACACATACAATTTTGATGGCAGATGACTGGTATCGTTCAGGTAGCCGACTTGTTGAATGCAGTCGCGGCACAGTTCTGCAATGCGGTCCAGATCGGTAGCGATGGTCTCCAGCGAACGCAGCAGGCTCGCCTCGCTCAGAGCATTCTTGTTCTGTGCAACCTTGCCCAGGCAACTGCTGTGGATGCTCGTCTTAAGGTTGTAGGTATAGCCGCT
>Ga0209013_10000739_pt1 | contig 29714 bp, 32 predicted proteins | sample Cruoilmetagenom2_FD_187291 | JGI IMG/M metagenome (GOLD analysis project Ga0209013, IMG submission 187291) | Oil polluted marine microbial communities from Coal Oil Point, Santa Barbara, California, USA - Sample 2 (SPAdes) (version 2) | ecosystem: Environmental > Aquatic > Marine > Oil seeps ...
TAACACTTATCGCCAAAACTTAAAACCTGGATCCTAAAACCTAATAACCTAAAACCTAAAACTTAAAACTTAAAACTTATAACCATGACTGACGAACGCAAAACGATACTTCTCGGCGCCAATCCCGGCGGAGAGCAGCTCTCTATTGATGCCGCTATGGCAAACCGTCACGGACTGATCACCGGCGCTACAGGAACCGGCAAGACGGTCAGCCTGCAGGTGCTGGCAGAGTCTTTCTCGCGTCTCGGCGTTCCCGTCTTTACTTCGGATGTGAAAGGCGACCTCTCGGGTATTGTCAAGCCAGGCAAGGCGCATGAAAAAATTACCGAGCGACTCGACTATATTGGTATCAAGGATCATCCGTTTGAGGGCTGCCCGGTTCTATTCTGGGATGTTTATGGTAAAAAAGGGCATCCGGTTCGCACAACTGTTTCGGAGATGGGGCCTGTTCTGCTGGCGAATCTGCTGGAGCTGAATGAGACCCAGTCGGGAATCCTGTTTGTGGCATTCAGCATCGCTGATGACCAGGGGCTGTTACTGCTGGATCTGAAGGATTTGCGCTCAATGCTCAATTGGATGGCTGAACATCGCAAAGAGCTGAGCAGGGAGTATGGCAACATTGCATCCCAGAGCGTCTCTGCGATTCAGCGCAAATTGATGGTGCTGGAGGACTCCGGTGGAGAGCAGTTTTTCGGCGAGCCAGCACTCAATATCCAGGATTTGATGCAGGTCGATTTTTCCGGCCGGGGCGTGATCAGCCTGCTGGATGCGACCACTCTCTATGAGAATCCCCGTATCTACGCCACCTTTCTGTTGTGGCTACTGTCTGAGTTGATGGCCGAATTGCCTGAGCGCGGTGATGCGGCGCTGCCAAAGTTGGTATTTTTCTTTGATGAGGCGCACCTGCTGTTTAACTCGGCGCCAAAAGCACTGCTTGAACGCATCACCCAGGTGGTGCGTTTGATTCGTTCCAAGGGGGTTGGCGTCTTCTTTATCAGCCAGTATCCGAATGATGTTCCGGACGAGGTGCTCGGGCAACTGGGTTCACGGGTTCAGCATGCATTGCGTGCTTATACCCCCAAAGATAAAAGAGCAGTCAGGGTGGCTGCCGAGACTTTTCGTCAAAATCCGGAGATCAACACGGAAGAGATGATTACCCAGCTTGGCGTCGGTGAAGCGCTGGTTTCCACCCTGGATGAGAAGGGCCGCCCGACAATGGTCGACTGGTGCCTGATGGCGCCGCCTCGCTCGCGTATCGGGCCGGCAACGGATTCGGAACGGGCTGAAATTTTTGATCGATCACCACTCAAAGGCCGTTATGACAATCAGGTTGACCGGGAGTCTGCCTATGAGTTGCTGACCAAGCGCGAAGAGGAGATGCAAAAGCAGCGAGAGCTGGCTGCAGAAGAGGAGGCGCTTCGCAAGGAACATGAGCGTGCTATGAAAAAACCGCGCAGCAGTGGACGTCAGTCAGTCGGCGAGTCATTTTTAAAATCTTTGGCGCGCACTGCCGGCACGCAAATCGGGCGTTCGATTATCAGGGGTATTCTGGGGGCAATGTCCGGCAAACGCTGACTCCCCTAATTCCCCAGCGCAGCCTGCATCCCGGCTACACCGCTGGCGACATCAGATGTGTTAATGGTGACTCCTGTCTGCTTGTGGATCTGTGTGGTTGAGAGCACTCCGCGAATTGCCTCGTTCCCCTCGGCGTCATCTTCAATGACCAGCGCATGCTGTCTGCCCATCCGTGTGAGGGTTTCAGCAATATCGCCGATCAGTGAATTGCGGACATCTTCGATGTTCAGCACTTCAATTTTGATCTGCGGGGTCATCAGGTCACGAACCATGATATCGTCACGGTTGCCGCCATTTTGTGCAATATGACGCATCACTCTCTCGCCATCTACATCCTTGCTGGTGATGATGCCGATGATGTGGTGATACTGGTTGGTAACAAACAGCAGCTGAACATTACTCGCAATCATGCGTTCGGTGGCCTCTTTCAATGTTGCACAGGGGCCGATAACAAGAGCGGCGGTTTTTGTCAGGTCCGTCATCGCATTGATTGCAGGGTCACCCATCGAGGCCTGTCGGGGTAACTCTTCAAAAGGTTTGAGGCACTTTATCTCGGCGCCGAGCAGTGCATGATCAAGGGTTTTGTAGTTGTTGCTCATTACGGGTACACCTCGTGATTATTTAGGGAAGCTTTGATTGAAGTGTATAACGCTTCAATCAAAGCTTCCCTTCGAGTTTTTCTACGGGAGAAGAGTAATAAATCAATGGTTACAATAAGTATCAGGTTCGCCCTTCCCCCGAACCCCCTTCCCATCGATTCATTCAAAGTCGCCATAGAATAACATCGCTGATTGATGGTTTTCTTTTGCCGGTGGATTGAAGATACTTTGCTTGAGCGATTTGGTCAACCAGATTGGTTTATACCATCGTTGAATTACCGCCAGGTTTACAGAGGAAACATGAATGGATAGCAGTACGATCGAACTCCCCGGCAGTGAAATTTCAGGGGTCACTATTGATGGTGAGACCATCTGCGTTCATTTTGAACGCGTCATTATTATCAAGACCATGACAGGCGCCTTTGAGCGCACCAGGTGGCAGCAGCAGGGGGATCTGGTCTTCGAAGGTGCGCATCTCATCGATGAGCTTCCGTTATTACCGGCGGTTTGCAGCGGCGGCGATGTCGGGGAGAATGTCTACACATACCGAAACATGATTCCCATTCCGCTGGAGAGCCGTGGAGCAGCGCATTGCGACCTGAAAATTGAGGGGAGTGATCAGCATCTTCGCATTCAGGCTCAGGCTGTGCGCATGGATATGATCGATACGCCGAAATATATCGAGCATATTGCTGCCGAGTGACGAGTGGCTTCCGCAGTTCTAACTCCCTCTCCCCCCGGGAGACGCCTACAAGGATGTAGGTGGTAGAGTAACGCAGGAGCAGTTTGCCGAGGGTTGGGATGAGGGTTCTCTTAACGGAAAAAACCCGCCATCAGGCGGGTTTTTTATTGTTTCTGCAGCGGAGATTACATCCAGCGCGAAGAACCAACAAGCTCGTGAGAAACATCAACCAACCTAACGGCCATGTCGTTATACTTCTCACGGTAGTCTTTCAGCAGGCCTTCCTGTGAATAGTAGTAATCCTTGCCGCCCATTCCATTTTCATGTTCATAATCAATAAACTGCTTCTGCATCTCCAGCATATCTGCAATCAGTTTGCTCTTCTCGTCAAGCAGTGCTTGTTTGTCGCTCATGTCAACACTCCAAAAATCATTGGCAGCATCTGCTACCCAAAAGATTGCCAGCCAGCCTGCAATTTGTCAGGTGGCGGACACTAAATTCAGTGCCCGCTAATATACCATTGTGCAGGCAGTGATTTCCAGTAAAAATATCTCTCTCAGAAGAGATACACGGTAGAGATTAAATCATCCCTATTGGGTTAGGGGGATGTCGATGCGCTTCGTTCCTCAGCACATCCTATAGTGGTAGTAAGCTTTTATTAGCATCCGCATCCACGTGGTGGAGGCTGGTTCAGGCGCAGGGTTCCTGTCAGTTCCGCTACAGTCGGGATTTCCGAGGCCTGCAGGTAATCAGAAATGCCCTGGTTGATTTTGGGGCAGATCAGCGGGTCATAGAAGAGCGCTGTGCCAATACCGACGGCTGTTGCGCCTGCAATGAGGAATTCAATCGCATCCGAGGCTGTGGTTATACCACCCTGGCCGATGATAGGAATGCCGTGGTCACGGCAAACCTGGTAAACCTGGTGCACTTTCAGCAGGGCCACTGGTTTGATTGCCGGCCCTGACAGCCCCCCCTGGTTGTTGCCGATGACCGGTGAGCGGCTCTCTATATCGATAGCCATGCCCATGAGTGTGTTGATCACGGCAAAGGCGTCGCTGCCTGCTTCGATGCATAGCCTGGCGTTTTGCTGGATATCCGTCTGGTTTGGCGAGAGCTTGGTGATCAGCGGCTTGTCAGTCACCTTGCGGCAGGCTTCGACAACCCGGGCGGACATTTGCGGGTCATTGCCGAAAGCAACCCCTCCCTCCTTGACATTGGGGCAGGAGATGTTGATCTCGATGGCATCGATCGGCGAGTCATCGAATTTGCGTGTTACCTCTGTGTACTCCTGGATTGTCGATCCGGAGACATTGGCGATAAAGCGGCTCTCTGAAAAATCGAGTGTTGGAAGAATCTCATTGACGACACTATCTACTCCGGGGTTTTGCAGACCGATTGCATTGAGCATGCCGCCCGGCGTCTCATAGACGCGGTGCGGCATGTTCCCCGGACGCAGCTCGCCGGTGGTGCCTTTCAGGCAGATAGCGCCCACATCGCGATTGGAGAAACCTTCGACACGGGTATACTCTTCACCAAAGCCGACGCAGCCGGAGAGTAATACCAGCGGCGTCTGGAAATGCATGCCGCAAAAATCGACTTGAAGAGCAGAATTTTGATCAGGGGTCATAGGATTGTTTCACGTTGTCTTGTTTGAACCGGAAATACCGCCGAATACCGGCAATATCATACGCCTTTGTGCGAATACAGGCAGCTCTCTGCACCTGATTCACCCGTTGGGCTTTGAGATGAGTGACAGCCGCATGCGGCGCGCCGGTCTCGATTACCATGAATATGCAGAAGTGAATGAATATGCATCCTACGCCGATTTTCTTGAGCGAACCAGCCCGCAGCGGTTGTTTGCGGTATCGACCAGAGGCACTAGCCGTTACTGTGATGTGACGTATGAGCCGGAAGACTGCTTTCTGTTCGGCCCTGAAAGCCGCGGGCTGCCAGCTGATATTCTCGACTCATTGCCGGCGCAGCAGTGTGTGCGCATTCCAATGCAGCCCCACAGTCGCAGCCTGAATCTTGCCAACAGCGTGACCCTGATGTTGTATGAAGCATGGCGACAGCAGGGTTTTAGCGGTGCGATATAGTGGTAGAGTGCATGGCAATACTCCATAGGATGTGCTGAGGCACGAAGTTTCCGCGTCCTGCTCACACCCCTCACCTACATCCGTGTAGGCGAAGCGCATCGTTTGTTCGATGCCTTGGTTGATGCGCTTCGTTCCTCAGCACATCCTATACAGACTCGAACAATGCCGGGAGTTATCGAGAAATCAAGATTTCGCGCTTTTCGTGGTTGATAGAAATAACACAGGAATCAAATTGACAAAGATGAATAATAATCCATTGCTGGGAGATTTTACGCTCCCTCCATTCAGCGGCATCAAGCCGGAGCATGTCGAGCCAGCGATCGATCATCTGCTGCAGCTTAACCGTGACGGTGTTGAACAGTTGCTGAACACAATCGAACAACCGGACTGGAAAAACTTTGTTGAACCCATCGAAATGCTGGATGACCGCTTGAACCGCGCCTGGTCGCCGGTCAGCCACATGAATTCAGTGATCAACTCCGATGAACTGCGTGATGCCTATAATGCATGCCTCCCCAAGCTTGCGGCCTATGCGACCGAAATGGGACAGAATCAGCGCCTGTTCAAAGCTTACCAGCTGGTGCTTGAGAGCGATGCCGCACTGGACCGGGCGCAGCGCAAGATGCTGCAGAATGTGGTGCGTGATTTTCATCTCTCGGGAGTTGGTCTGCCGCCGGAGAAAAAGGGGCGTTTTAAGGAGATCAGTGAGAAGCTCTCCACCCTCACCAGCAAATTCGAGCAGAATCTGCTCGATGCGACGAATGCCTGGACGAAACTGATCACTGATGTGGAGCAGCTTGCCGGGCTGCCGCAATCTGCACTGGATCTGGCGAAGCAGCAGGCCGAACAACGGGATCTTGAAGGCTGGTTGCTGACACTCGACTTCCCCTCCTACTATCCGGTGATGACCTATGCGGATGACAGGAGTTTGCGTTATGAGGTCTACCGGGCTTATGTGACCCGTGCTTCCGATCAGGGAGTGTCAGATGTGAAATGGGATAATTCTGCTGTCATGGAGGAGTTGCTGGCGCTGCGCCATGAGCAGTCGCAATTGCTGGATTATCATAACTTTGCCGAGCGTTCGTTGGCCAAGAAGATGGCGGATTCTACGCATGAGGTGATGGATTTTCTGCAGGATCTTGCGCATCGTTCCCGTCCGCAGGCGCAGCGGGAGTATGCTCAGTTGCAGGAGTTCGTCGGGTCGGAGTTTGGTGTAGAAAATCTGGAAGCGTGGGATATCACCTACTATTCGGAAAAACTGCGGCAGCAGCGCTACAACATCACCCAGGAGGAGTTGAAATCCTATTTCCCTGAACATCGGGTGGTTTCCGGATTGTTTGAAGTCGTGCACCGCCTGTTTGATATCCACATCACAGAAAAAAAGGGTGTCGACTGCTGGCATTCCGATGTGCACTTCTTCGAGATCAGGGATGCTGATGGAGTGTTGTGCGGTCAATTCTATCTCGATCTCTATGCGCGCCGGAACAAACGCGGCGGCGCATGGATGGACGAGTGTGTGGTGCGTTTTCAGAGCGAAGCGATGCATCACACGCCTGTCGCCTATCTCACCTGTAACTTCTCGCCGCCTGTGGGCGACAAGCAGGCGCTGTTTACGCATGAAGAGGTAGAGACGCTGTTCCACGAATTTGGCCATGGTTTGCACCACATGCTGACAAAAATCGACTACCCCGGAGTCTCCGGTATCAACGGCGTTGCCTGGGATGCTGTCGAGCTGCCGAGCCAGTTTCTGGAGAACTGGTGCTGGGAACGAGAGGCGCTTGATGTGATTTCTGCGCACTATGAGACATCAGAGCCGATTCCCGAGGATCTCTACCAGCGTATGATTGCGGCAAAGAATTTCCAGTCTGCCATGCAGATGGTGCGCCAACTGGAGTTTTCGATCTTTGATTTCCGTCTCTATCTGGAGTATGAATCTCGTGATGATTCTAACATTGCCCCTAAAGTGGGTGGCCGCATTGAAACATTGATTAACGAGGTGCGTGATCAGGTGTCTGTTATCAGACCACCGCAGTGGAACCGTTTTGCCAACGGATTCTCGCATATTTTTGCAGGCGGCTATGCTGCAGGCTACTACAGCTACAAATGGGCGGAGGTTTTGTCAGCGGATGCTTTCTCTCTGTTTGAAGAGCAGGGAGTCTTTAATCCTCAGACAGGCGGCGCCTTTAAATCAAATATTCTTGAGAAAGGCGGCTCAGAAGATGCGATGGATCTGTTTGTCGCTTTTCGCGGCAGGAAACCGCAAGTTGATTCACTGCTGAGGCATTCGGGAATTGCGGCATCCAACTAACCGGGCTTGCCCGATGGCGGGCAAGACCGGTTAAGCCATCCCTGGCAGCCACATCTTATTCCTCGTTCCCATGCTCCTGGGTGGGAATGCAGGCCTGGCTCAAAGATATCTCCATATGCGTTCCCACTGATGACGGTGGGAACGAGATATAAATAATACAATGTGATACGGCTTTGCCAAACCTACATGTAAAGAGGTCCACTGAAACAGAGTAAGCTTTCACAATTATTCTCTGCTGTGGGATATATAAGAGTGGAGGGGTGTTCGATATATCAGGTAGTATGTGTGTGTTGGTCATCCATGACCACATTTTCCATAAGCGCCCGGATGAGGCGCTGCCAATTTGTTAACTCTATAGTTATGATGCGTCATATACATCCGCAGTCCAGATCGGGGTTTCTACGGCCAATCACGTCCAGTGAAGTCGGAGAGGAATCTGACTTGATGACATCTCCAGACTTGTTTCCGGCAAACAGATCCTCGTTCTGCGGCCATGCTCTTGTAATGGGGTCAACAGAAACAGTTGAGGTCGAGGTATAGCCCTGGTAATTAACTGTTAGATCGGGATTTCTGAACACATCTTCCCAGTCTGCACTTACGCTTGAAGCTGCAAGCATCAATATTGCTGTTATCATGGTTTTCATAGGATATCTCCTGGTTGTTATACAAAAGACTCTGCAATGATTACATCATTGCGGCCTTGTATATTAAGACATTGGAAACACGATTAGCTTACAAATTATTTAATGAAAAAATCTGTAGCAAAACAAGAAAAGAAAGTTTGCAGTAATAGGATGTGCTGAGCTTGCGAAGCGCATCAATCAAGGGTAGTAAAGAATTTGCAGTTATAATACTTACAGTAGGCAATGATGTGATTAGATACTGCCAACTGCCATACACGAACAATGCACGGGTTTTTTGATCAGTTATGAGACGAGTGCAGAACTACTTGAGAAGTTGCGGAAGAGCCCACGGATAGAGGACTCAAATACAAGACCGGGGAGTGAGTGCTGAGAACTGAGAAGTGAGGACTGAGTAGTCAGTACTGGGGTTGGCTGTTATTACTCACTCCTCGTTCCTTGTTTTTAGATACATCCACAATCCAGATCTGGATTTCTGCGACCGATGTCATCAAGTGAGGTCGGTGTGTGTGATGGCATCGTATGCCCAATATCATCACCTGCAAAAAGGTCACTGTTTCCAGCATATGTTTCTGCAACAGGATCAACAGAAACAGTGGAAGTTGTCGTATAACCCTGATAATTTGCGGTAAGATCGGGATTCTTGAAGACATCTTCCCAGTCGGCTGTTGCTGAAGTAGCGACAAGCATCAAGGTTGCTGCAATTATGGTTTTCATGGCTCTATCTCCTGGGTTGTTGGTCAAAGGGCGAAATGCCCGCCCTTGTTCATATAGACAAGTTAAATGAGAATTAATTACAAAAATATTTGAAATTATGCAATATAAAGATCTCAGAGACTATATCCGGCAGCTTGAGCAGATCGGCGAACTTAAACGTATCCAGGCTGAAGTCGATCCATATCTTGAGGTCACAGAGATCTGTGATCGCACCCTCAAAGCAGGAGGACCGGCGCTGCTGTTTGAGAATGTCAAAGACTCCGACATGCCTCTGTTGGGGAATCTTTTTGGCACCACCAGGCGTGTCGCCATGGGCATGGGAGAGGAGTCTGTCGGGGCGTTAAGAAAGGTCGGCAAGCTGCTGGCGCAATTGAAAGAGCCTGAACCGCCAAAAGGAGTGCGCGACGCATGGGAAAAAATTCCGGTTTTCAAAAAAGTGCTGGATATGGCGCCTAAAAACATCAAAAATGCCCTCTGTCAACAGATTATTATCGAGGGTGATGATGTCGATCTGTCAAGGATTCCCGTGCAGACCTGTTGGCCGGGAGATGCTGCGCCTTTGATTACATGGGGCCTGGTAGTGACACGTGGTCCACGAAAATCCCGCCAGAATCTGGGTATTTACCGCATGCAGGTGCTGGGCCGCAACCGCGTTATCATGCGCTGGCTGGCGCATCGCGGCGGGGCGCTTGATTATCGTGACTGGCAGCAGCTGCATCCGGGCGAACCCTTTCCCATTTCTGTAGCGCTAGGGGCGGATCCGGCAACCATTCTAGGGGCGGTAACCCCCGTTCCTGATTCACTCTCTGAGTATGCTTTTGCCGGGTTGCTGCGAGGTAGCCGTACTGAGGTCACGCAAAGTATTGGTAATGAACTGCAGGTGCCTGCTACAGCGGAGATCATACTCGAAGGTCATCTGCATCCCGATGATATGGCGCCGGAAGGGCCATTTGGGGATCACACAGGCTATTACAATGAGGTTGAGAGTTTCCCTGTATTGACCATTGATCGCATCACCATGCGGAGAGATCCGATCTATCACAGCACCTATACGGGACGTCCTCCGGATGAGCCGGCGATTCTGGGTGTTGCGCTGAATGAGGTCTTTGTGCCGATATTGCAGAAACAGTTCCCGGAGATCACCGATTTTTACCTGCCTCCGGAGGGGTGCTCATACCGCATGGCGGTGGTGAGTATGAAAAAAGAGTATCCCGGACATGCCAAGCGGGTGATGTTTGGCGTGTGGTCATTTCTGCGGCAGTTCATGTATACCAAGTTCGTGATTATCACGGACGATGATATCAATGTGCGGCAGTGGGATGATGTGATCTGGGCCATGACCACGCGTATGGATCCGGTGCGGGATATGACGCTGGTTGAGAATACACCCATCGATTACCTTGACTTTGCCTCGCCTGTCTCGGGGCTCGGCTCCAAAGTTGGCTTTGACGCCACCAACAAGTGGACAGGAGAGACTGACAGGGAGTGGGGCGTACCCATAGAGATGGATGCCGCCGTCAAGGCGCGTATCGACAGTATTTGGCAAGAGTTGGGGATTGAGTAGGCAAATCCTAACCCTGCTCCCTGCACGGAGTGATTGAGATGTAACCGTAGTGTTATCGAAACTGCTGAAATATTAGGTTTAACTGTTGATACCTTGCGGCAAGCCATGTTGGAGCCTGTGGAGGTGCGGACAAGGGGCGTTGTCTGGGGTCTGTCGGGGCGATGTAGACGCTCACCTGTTTGACGCCTGTGCGCTGAGCCAGCGTGTAGAGCTCCTCGATGGAGGGGTCGCCGATTGCAATGCAGCCGATAGAGACATCCTTGCCGTGAATGAAGATGTCGCCTCCGGGGTTATTGCGCCCCTCTTCGCGGGCATGCCTGCGATCTTCCGCATTTGGGTAGTTGAGTTTCATGGAGAGGTGATAGCGGCTTTTCGGATTGAGCCACAAAATCCTGTATATGCCTTCAGGGACCTGTTTGTCGCCCTGGCGCAGTTTGGGACCGGCTGTTCCACTGGCTCCCAGGATGGGGTAGGTGTGAATCAAATGCCACTTCTCATGTGCGGAGCCCCACAGTTCAAGTTTGCGGCTCTGTTTCAATGCCAGCAGAGCGATTTTCACTGGCGGCCAGGCAACTCCAGCCTGTTTGAAACGCATTCTGATGCGTTGCTGTGCTTTACTCTGCCAGCTCGCTGATTGCATCTGTGGCGTGTTCTCTTCCGCAAAGCTGTTTTGAGGCAGGCAGGAAAACAGCAGGCTGATGATTAGCGACATGCTGTAGAAATAAGACATCACACAGGATTGTCGATCTCGATATAGTGGTGGGTAATGCCGAACTCGGATGCAATAGCATCACCCAGCACCTGTACGCCATAGCGTTCGGTTGCGTGGTGGCCTGCTGCAAAATAGTGGATATTTCGTTCACGCGCTGTATGTACTGTTGATTCCGAAATCTCTCCGCTGATAAAGGCGTCGAGACCGAGATCGGCAGCTTGATCAATATACTTTTCTGCGCCCCCTGTGCACCAGCCAATACGCTGAATCTGCACTCTCTCGGCAGCGATATGCAGAGGCTCGCGTTCAACGGCCTGTGCAATGTTTTCAGATAGCTGTTGGGGTGTCACGGGATCCTGGAGTTCAGCACTCCACAACAGCCCTTCGCTGGAATCAGTGGCCGCAGCATTGAGCAGTTGCAGTCGCTTTCCCAGTTGTACATTGTTGCCGTACAGGGGATGCGCATCGAGCGGAAGATGATAGGCGAACAATGTCATATCGTTTTTCATCAGGGCGCGAATACGATTTCCCTTGATACCGGTCAGGGGTTCCGCTTCTCCTTTCCAGAAGTAGCCATGATGAACCAGAATGGCATCGGCTTGCCACTCAATGGCTGCATCCAGCAGCGCCTGGCATGCCGTGACGCCGCTGGCGAGGCGCTGTATCTCTCTGCCGCCTTCAACCTGTATGCCGTTGGGGCAATAGTCAGAAAAACTTTCAGGCTGGAGTTGTTGGTTGCACCAGCTCTCCAGTATTTGAATTTGGATCATTTGTTTGCGACCCGCTATGATAGCGTTGCTGGTATTCCGAACAATAGATGCAGTATATGCGAAATCAACTCTTCTCCCTGTTTTTTCTGGCCGCCGTCGGCGCTACCATTTTTGTTGCATCGGTCATGATGATGCCTGCGCAGGCATCGGGGGCGCCGGCTTTTGGCCCCGTCTCCTATGCGGACGCCGTTGAGCGGGCGGCGCCGGCAGTGGTCAATGTCTTTGCCAGCAGAATGCTGGAGCGACAGCTTGTACCGCGCTCTAATCGGCGGCAGCGTGAAGAGAATCGCGGCTCCGGCGTCATCGTGGACGCCAAAGGCTATATCGTAACCAGCAGCCATGTGGTACAGGATGCGGGTATGATCGAGGTGGTGCTGCATACAGGTGAACGTCTGCAGGCAACCATTGTCGGATCTGATTCCGATTCTGATGTGGCCGTACTGCATGTTGATTTGAGTGAACGGCGAGTCAAAGCCGGACCACTGCCTGTCATAACACTGGGAGCATCCTCCAGCCTGCGAGTGGGAGACGTGGTGCTGGCGATTGGAAACCCTTATGGTGTTGGCCAGACGGTAACCATGGGCGTTGTCTCCGGAACCGGACGCAGCCATCTTGGCATCAGCAAATTTGAAAATTTTATTCAGACGGATGCATCTATCAACCCCGGGAACTCCGGCGGTGCGCTGATTGATGCACAGGGAGAGTTGATTGCTATCAACGCAGCGATTTTTTCCCGCAGCGGAGGATCGCAGGGAATTGGTTTTGCCATTCCGGTGGATATGGTCAGGGGAATCATGCGGCAACTGCTTGATACCGGCAGCGTCAGTCGTGGCTGGCTGGGAATCGGCGGGCAGAATATGACAGCGACGCTGGCGGACACCTATGGACTGAAGCCGGATATGAAAGGTGTGCTGATCTCTCAGGTCTACAATAAGGGAGCAGCTAGCGAGGCGGGTTTGCGTCCGGGTGATGTGATTACCCGTATCGATGAAACACCGATCAACTCCTCCTTTGACATTGTCAATACGGTGGCGTCAAAAGCTGTGGGCAGCGATGTCCGTATTCAGGGATGGAGAGGGTCTGTGCCTCTGGATCTCTCGGTTACACTGCAGGAGCGAGAGGGGAGAACAGGAGTGAGGAGTGAGGAGTGAGTAGCAAGGAGTGAGGAGTGAGTAGCGAGGAGTGAGGGGAAAGGCGAGGAGCATTCTGTCCTCAGCACTCACTATTCGTAACTTCTAAATAATCCCATGCATTGCTTGAGTCCGTGCAGGGCTGGGGTCTGCCTTTCAGGGACGCGTGAATACATCCCTGTAAGCTCTGATAAAACATCCCTGTTTTATACAGCCCTGAAAAGCAGATCCCCAACCCGGCTTACCCGCACGGAGTTATTGAGGCATTTCGTAACGACGGGTTGAATTTATGGAAACCGGACAGTTATTGATTACAGCGGTACTGATTCTGGTGCTGCTGATGTTTGCCTGGGGGCGCTGGCGTCATGACCTCATCGCCATGTCTGCGCTGGTGCTGTGCGCGTTGCTGGGGCTGGTGCCGATGGAGTCGGCTTTTTCCGGATTCAGTCATCCTGCGGTGGTGACTGTCGCTGCAGTACTGGTTATCAGTCATGCCCTGAAGAATGCCGGTGTGGTGGATCTCGCTGCCTCACGGCTAGGTTCGGTGACGGGCAATCAATTTGTTCATGTCGGTCTGTTGACGCTGGTGGTGACTTTCGCCTCGGCTTTTATGAATAATGTTGGCGCCCTGGCGCTGATGCTGCCTGTGGCCATCGCAACTGCCAGGAAGCAGCAGCGTTCACCGGCGCTGATACTGATGCCGCTTGCATTCGGCAGCATTTTGGGTGGAATGACGACCATGATCGGTACGCCGCCGAATATTATCATCGCATCGATACGTGCGGATATTCCTGGAAAGGAGGCTTTCGCACTGTTCGACTTCTCGCCAGTCGGTATTCCGGTTGCTGTGGTCGGAGTCCTTTTCGTGATTCTTATCGGCTGGCGACTGTTGCCGAAAGAGCGCCTCGAGAAGAGTGCTGTTGATCAGCTGTTTGAGGTGGGCGAATATCTTGCCGAGCTGAAAATTACCGATCAGTCAGAGTTGCCGGGGAAAGATCTGCGTTCACTGGTGATGGATGAGGAGTGGGATCTGCTGCTGGTGGGAATAGCCCACGAAAACAGCAGGGCTCGACCGATGGTGTCAGACTACCGTTTTGAAAGCGGAGATATCCTGGTGGTGCTGGGACGCGCAGAGGAGCTGCAGCCGCTGATCGATCGATATGGCCTGGAGATGCTGAGTGCGCCGGACGCCGTCTTTGCGGATGTGGCGCCGGAGGAGCTGACGCTGTTTGAGGGTATCGTCTCCGGCGACTCCCCGCTGGTGGGACATGGCGTCCCTTATCTGCGCAGGAGAAGCGGCGGAACCCTGGCTCTCTATGGTCTCTCACGACATGGAGAAATACTTAGAAAACGCCTACGCAGGGTCAATTTTCACATTGGCGATATTTTACTCTTGCAGGGTAAGGAGCAGCAGGTTGATGAGCAGATTGCGCAGTTCGGCCTGCTGCCGCTGGCTCCGCGTGCGCTGTCACTGGGGCAACAACAGCAGGCGGGAGTTGCAATGCTGGTGTTTGCAGCCGCTATTGCGCTGGGAATGCTGGAAGTCATGCCGCTCTATATGGCGTTTCTGCTGGCAATCATGGCATATCTGATACTTGGCATCCTGCCGGTACGGCAGCTCTATGATGAGATCGACTGGCCGGTCATTGTCTTGCTGGGAGCGATGATTCCTGTCGGTCAGGCGCTTGAGACAACTGGCACGACCACGCTGTTGGCAACAGCGATAGCAGAGTGGACCAGTGGCCTCAGCGTGGTGTGGGTGCTGGCTCTGCTGCTGATCGTCACCATGTTCCTCTCTGACATCATCAACAATGCGGCAACAGTACTGGTGATGGCGCCGATTGCCATCAGTCTGTCGCAACAGCTCGAGGTCTCGGTGGATCCCTTTTTGATGGCAGTCGCTGTCGGTGCCTCCTGCGCCTTTCTGACGCCGATCGGACATCAATCAAACACCCTGGTCATGGGGCCGGGTGGCTATCAATTTAGCGACTACTGGCGTATGGGACTGCCACTGGAGATACTCATCGTCATGGTCTCTCTGCCGATGATTCTCCTCGTGTGGCCTCTATGATGACTGCAAATCCAGGTCAAAACAGACGGGAACCACGGGACACACGGAATAGACGGAAATGAATACTATAAAAATTCCGTGTTGTCCGTGTGTTCCGTGGTTAAAAAGTTAGCGAATGGGGGGATAGTTAGGGAACCTCTGAATAAGTCCATGGGATGGGAGTTCGGGGGAAGGGCGATCCGGATGCCCATTGTAAGCCATTGATAGATAACCCTTTCCCCCGTAGAAAAACTTGCAGGAATGCTCTGGTCGAAGCTTCCGCATCCTGCTCACACCCCTCACCTACGTTGTACAGGGATGTACGAGTGTCACGGGAGGGCAGGAAGCCCGGAGTGACCATCCCTGCAGGCGAGGCGCGGAGCGACTTGAGCAGAGCTCTTCCTTAGCCCTTGCAGTTGCGAGGCAGCCACTCCACGGGTTGGGCTGCCGGGCGTTCACCCCACACGTACAGGGCAGTCTCTGCGCTGCCACATTGATTGCAACTGCTGCCGCAAGATGTCGTGAGGGTTGTCCGGTGTACCTTCCCCTTGCGTATCCACTGCTCCAGCATGCCTTCGACAGCTGCGGGGTCCGCATCAAAATGGAGCGCAATATCTGTCAGGGAGGCCTGTTTGCGCTGCTGCAGGTAGTGCTTGATATCCAGCAGAATCATGCCTGCACCTGCACCGGTTGCTTGATTGCCTTCTCGCCTTTGCGCGCCCACACCCTCAGCCCGATGATGCATGCAGCCAGCATCAGCAGTGAACCGCTGATCCACAGTGATGAGAAGAGGGAGTGCTGGGAAAAAGTGGCAATCTGGTAGAAGTTTGTGGAGGTAATATAGGCAATCGATGTTGTCCACAGAGCAACGAACACGGCCCAGGCTCCCCCGGCTTCACGTTTAATGGCGCCAATGGTGGCAACACAGGGAAAGTAGAGCAGGATAAACAGCAGGTAGGCGAAAGCACCGATCCTGCCATCAAAACGCGAGGCCATGGCGCCAAAGGTGCCTTCATTGACCTGCTGTGATATTGCGGCAGAGGCGGTATCATCAACATCGCCGACATCCATACCCAGCGGGTCGCCGAGCATTTCGCTGACACCTACCAGATTTTCCGGAATTGAAGCGAAGGCGGCGTAGATGGATTCACGAAAATCAAAGGACTCCTCCTGGGGTTTACCAGCATCAGTGATGGCAAGGTTGGAGTAGAGCGTATCGAGGGTGCCGACAACCACCTCTTTGGCCAGCACGCCGGAGATAATGCCAAGAATGGCAGGCCAGTTATCTTCATGTATACCCAGTGGCTCAAACAGCGGGACTGCGGATTTGCTGAGGCTGCTGAGCACAGAGGTCTCGCTATCCTCGTTGCCGAAGGAGCCGTCCGTACCGACGGAGTTGAGCAGGTTCAGCGCCAGCACCATGACCACAATGATTTTGCCCGCCTCTCTCATAAAGAGACGCACACGGTCCCAAGTGCGCAGCAGGATGCCTTTGATCGTCGGCAGATGATAGGGCGGCAGCTCCATCATAAAACCTGTGCTGGAGCCTGACAGCAGGGTCTGTTTCATGATCATGCCGGTGAGGATGGCGACAATGATGCCGATCAGATAGAGTGCAAAGACGATGTTCTGGCCGTTGGCGGGGAAAAAGGCGGCGGCAAACAAGGCATAGACCGGTAGGCGTGCGCCGCAGGACATAAAGGGGTTCATCAATATCGTCAGTTTGCGCTCACGTTCGCTCTCCAGTGTGCGGGTTGCCATCACCGCAGGGACATTACAGCCGAAGCCGACGATCAGGGGTACGAAAGCCTTTCCCGGCAGACCGATAGAGCGCATGAAGCGATCCATGACGAAGGCGGCGCGCGCCATGTAGCCGCTATCCTCGATGATCGAGAGAAACAGATAGAGCGCAGTTATAATGGGAATGAAGGTTGCGACGATCTGGATGCCGCCGCCAATACCGTCCGCCAGTACCACTTTTAACCATTCGGGGGCGTAGGCGCTGCCGAGAACCGCCCTGAAACCATCGACGAAGATGGCGCCCGCAATGCCGTCGAAGAAGTCGATGAAGGCGCCGCCGATGCTGATGGTGAACATGAACATCAGATACATCACCGCAAGAAATATCGGAATGCCGAAGACGCGGCTCAGCACTGTACGGTCAATTTTGTCCGTCAGCGTGCGGCCGACACGCCCTTTATCCTTGATGACGCTCTGCGCCAGTGAATGGGCGTGGCTGTAACGGGTATCAGCAATGAAGATGTCAGCATCTTCCCCTGCGCGTTTTCCGATGTGTTGCCGCCAGTGGTCCAGGCGCTCTCTTAATGCATTGCCAATCCGGCCGTGACTATCGGAATCACTCTCCAGTAGTTTGAGCGCCAGCCAGTGTCTATTACTCAGCTCGCGTTCCTGCAGGAGCGGCAGCAGATCACTGATTGCCTGTTCAACGCACTCTTCATGCGCCAAACGGTAACCGCCGGTAGTTTTGCCGTTGGTGACGGCAGCCATTTGCGACAGCAGCGACTCAATGCCTTCACCGCTGATTGCAATGATCGGGACAACCGGGCAACCAAGCTCGGTAGAGAGTTTGTGCGTATCGATGGAAATCCCACGCTTGCGCGCAACATCCATCATGTTCAGCGCCAGTATGGTCGGAACTCCCATCTCCAGCAGCTGCACTGTCAGATAGAGGTTGCGTTCGAGGTTGCCGGCATCGACAACGTTGATAATCAGGTCGGCTTCATGGCTGAGCAGGTAGTCGCGGGTGACCTCCTCATCCAGTGAGCTGGCATCCAGTGAATAGATGCCTGGGAGGTCGATCGCAGTGATGGTTTTGTCGTCAAACGAAAAGTGTCCCTCCTTGCGCTCAACGGTGACACCTGGCCAGTTCCCCGTTTTTTGACGGATGCCTGTGAGGGTGTTGAAGAGGGCGGATTTTCCACAATTGGGATTGCCGGCAAGGGCGATGGTGATGTCGGATGAGAGCTCACTGCTGCGCTCCTCCTTTTCGCAACAACCCATTGCCTACTCCGGGGTGTCGAGAGAGGAGATGAGCAGTTTGTCGGCGATGTCGGCGCCGAGGGCGACGCGATTGCCGCTGCTGGCAACAACAACTCCGCGGCCGCGATGATGCAGTATTTCCAGCTCCGAGCCGATACGCAGTCCAAGACTGAGCAGGCGTCGGGAAGTTTTGCGGTCACCCAGAAACTCGGTAATACGCACATGCTCGCCAACAGCGAGCTGATTCAGGGAGGCAGCATTATTTTGTAGGGATGCGGTGGATTTTGCGTTCATATCAGAAAATGATTAAATAAGAATGATTCTTATTAGAAATTTTGCGATAATTTAGGCCAAATGTCAATGATTCTGATCAATTTTGCGATGAATAGCTGAAATTACCTTCTGCAAACAGGTAACATACGACCTTGTCGATTAGAAAACCGTACACTGCCCGATGAATCATAAATCCATTATGCGTCGACTCCTGACACTTGGTCGCGGGGTTGTCACCGGTATGCCTGAAGATGCCGAGCAGCGCGATCCGCTGCAGCTTTTTGGCGACTGGTTTGCAGATGCTGAAAAGAGCGGCCTGCTGATGCCGGAAGCGATGACGCTGGCAACAGCTAGCGACAAGGGAAGGCCTTCAGCCCGCATGGTGTTGATGAAAGATTTCGATGAGGATGGTTTTGTCTTCTATAGCAACTACGGCAGCCGTAAGGCGGCAGAGTTGGAGAGCAATCCGTATGCGGCATTGCTGTTTCACTGGTCAGCACTGCAGCGCCAGGTGCGCATCGAGGGAAGCGTCGGCAGGGTCTCAGAGGAGGAGTCGAGGAAGTACTTCAACTCGCGGCATCGAGGCAGTCGTATCGGCGCCTGGGCGTCACGACAGAGTGACGAGTTGCCAGAGCGTGCCGTGCTCGAGCAGAGGGTGCGTGACTATGATCAGCAATTCAGCGGCAGTGATGTGCCCTTGCCGCCATTCTGGGGTGGCTATCGACTCAAACCCGAAACATTTGAATTCTGGCAGGGAAGAGTCAGCCGGCTGCATGACAGGATCTGTTTTGAGCGCCGGGATAAAGGCTGGAAGGCATACCGGATATATCCATAAGATGCGCTGCCCGCGTTCCGCTAACGCCCCTGAGCTACGTCCATGACCGCTTCCGGCATCTGCCGTACACGGATGTACAAATGCCGTGAACGCAGGATGCGCAGGAACGGCCTGCCTCTGGCGACACTTAAACATCCATGTATGACGTAAGCCAAGCGCATCAATCCCCTGCAATTTTTCAGGAAACCATCTGCGTCCTGATTTTATTCATTGCACTCTTCTCAATTTGACGAATACGCTCTGCAGAGACGCCATACTCTGTGGCTAAATCCTGAAGAGTTGATTTGGAGTCACTCAGCCAGCGGGCCTGCAGAATAGACCTGCTGCGTTCGTCAAGCTGTTCCAGTGCAGAGAGCAGTTGCTGATGCTGCAAGTCGTTCGCGTCCTGCTGTTCGACCAACTTTGCAGGTTCGGCGCTGTCGTCCGGCAGCCAGCTGCCGGGAGAGACGCTCTGCTCTTCATCATCTGTACCGGGAGGCAGATCCCAGGAGAGATCACTGCCGTAGAGACGTGACTCCATTTCAAGAACCGTTTCGGGCTTTACGCCGAGATCTTCAGCAACCTCGTTGACCTCCTGTTGTGAAAACCACCCGAGGTGTTTTTTCTTGCTGCGCAGATTGAAGAATAACTTGCGCTGCGCCTTGGTTGTTGCCACTTTGACAATACGCCAGTTGCGCAGGATGAACTCATGAATCTCGGCGCGAATCCAGTGCACTGCAAAAGAGACCAGGCGCACCCCTCTATCCGGGTCAAAACGGCGTACAGCTTTCATTAAGCCGACGGTGCCTTCCTGTATCAGATCCTGTTGTTGCAGGCCATAACCGGAATAACCCCGAGCAACACGTACGACAAAACGCAGATGCGGCAACACCAGCGATTTAGCTGCATCAAGATCATCATGATCTCGCAACTGCATAGCATAATCACGCTCCTGCTTGGCTGTCAGCATCGGTATTTTGAAAGCGCTGCTGATGTAACTTTCAAGACTGCCTGTTGATAGTGTCAAAGCCATTGTTTCGCTCATATGAATCAATCCTTAGTTATTTCCTGTGTAATAGTTTAGCACTCATTGAGTGAGAGTGCTAATGATTGGAAAAGTTCCATGATGAAAAGACAGGAGTGAGTAACGAGGAGCGAGGAATGAGGACCTAAAACCTCCCCCTATTCCGGATTGATCGAAGAGAGATGCCGGCTGACCGCAAGCCAGGCTCCAGCCAGGCCGAAGCTGATGCCGATCGGGATCAGGAGCAGCAGGGCATGCAGGCTGAATGCAGAGAGTGAGATTGCGGTGTCGTAGAGCTCGGCGAGTCGTCCCAGCGGACCACTGAGTAGCATCAGCAGGATGGAGACCAGCAGCCATGCAATCAGCGCGCCGAGGAGTCCGTAGCCGAGTCCAATATAGAGAAATGGACGGCGGATGAAGCCGTCAGAGCCGCCAACCAGGCGGGTCACCTCGATCTCCTGCCTGCGGTTCATGATCTCAAGGCGAATGGTATTGCCGATGATCAGCATTACCGCCAGTCCGAGGCCAAAGCCGAGCGCCTGCACCACTCTTCTGATTGCCCGGGTAATCGCCTGCAGGCGCTCAATCCAGCCCTGGTCATATTCGATTGAATCGGTGATGGACTCCTCTTTGAGTTCAGCCGCCAGCTTTCTGATTTCAATGCTGCTGCTGTCTGGAAGCAGATGGATCAGCAATACATTGGGAAGCGGGTTTTCATCCAGCGCATCGAGCGCATCGCCAAAGCCGCTGCGGCCTCGAAACTCCTCCATGGCATCTGCGCTGGTGAGTAATTCAACATGATCGATCTGGAGCCGTTGTTCGAGATCTGTCGCTACGCGGAGCGCCTTTTCATTTACAATCCCGCTTTTCAGAAACAGGGAGATAGATGCGCTCTGTTGATGATCCCCGGTCATGGTTTGAGTGATCTTCAAGAGTGAAAGCAGACTGGCGGGCAGGGCCAGGGTGATGCCAATCACCAGCAGCGTCATCAAGGTTGCCAGTGGATGGCGGCGCATCTCCAGGTAGCTGCGGTTGACGGATCGCCGGTGCTGGTCAAACCAGGCTGAGAGGCGGGCAGTGAGAGTTATCCTCATGTCAGTTTGCCCTGATGCAGATTAATGACAGGGCGATCGAGTTTGTTGATCAGCTCAAGATCATGGGAGGCGATCAGGGTGGTGATGCCAAGCTGGTTGAAAGCGAGAAAGAGATCCATGATTTCGTGTGAGAGTTCAGGGTCAAGGTTGCCGGTTGGCTCGTCCGCCAGCAGTATTGGTGGTCTTGAGACAATTGCGCGGGCAATACCGACACGCTGTTGTTCACCGCCGGAGAGCGTGATTGGCAGAACCTTCTCCTTTTTCAGCAGGCCCACCTTGTCAAGCGAAGCGCGCACACGTTTACCGACTTCACGCACAGGAAAGCCTCTGACGTGCAGGGGCAGGGCGACATTGTCGAACACGCTGCGGTCATTCAGCAGTCGGTGGTCCTGGAAGATCAGCCCGATTCTGCGACGGTGCGCGGGAATCTCTTTTTCCGGCAGGCGGCCGATATTGCGGCCATCGATGAGCAGCTGTCCGCGCGTCGGACGGTCCAGCAGGGCAATCAAGCGCAGCAGGGTGCTTTTACCGGCGCCGGAGTGGCCGGTAATAAAGGCCAGTGCGCCGCTCTCGATGTTGAGGCTGATGTCGCTGACACCATAGTGGCCGCCTGGAAAGCGTTTGCTGACTTTTTCGAAACGGATCATGTTTCAAAAAGCGCATCGACAAACTGCGCTGCATCAAATGGGCGCAGATCATCAATCCCCTCGCCAACCCCGATATAGCGTATCGGGATCTGCAACTTGTCTGCAATAGCGAACAGAATTCCTCCTTTGGCTGTACCGTCGAGTTTGGTAATGGTTATGCCGCTGAGGCTCACGGCCTGATTGAAGTGGATCGCCTGCTGGAGTGCATTCTGACCGGTTCCTCCATCAACAACCAGCATCACTTCATGCGGAGCCTCGGGATCGATTTTTTTCATGACGCGGACGATCTTTGTCAACTCCTCCATGAGGTTGGTTTTTGTATGCAGCCGGCCCGCCGTATCCGCAATCAATACATCGACTTCCCTTGCCGTGGCGGCTTCAAGGGCATCAAAGATGACCGAAGCACTGTCGGCGCCGGTGTGTTGTGCGATCACAGCAACATCATTGCGCTCTCCCCAGGCTTGCAACTGTTCGACTGCGGCCGCGCGAAAAGTATCTCCGGCAGCCAGCATCACACGTTGACCATCATTTTGAAAACGCTTTGCAAGTTTGCCGATGGTGGTGGTTTTTCCTGCGCCATTGATGCCCACCATGAGGATGACGCGGGGTTTTCCGGAAGCAGGTTGTCTCTCATCAGGAGTGGCTTTTTGCAGAATCTGCAGCAGTTCGGCTTTCAATACACCCTGCAGTGCTTCAGGGTCAGAGAGGGTTTTGCGCTTGACCTGCGTGCTGATGTCATTGATGATGCGCATGCTGGCGTCGATGCCGACATCGGCGCTAATCAGCAGGGTCTCCAACTCCTCCAGCAACTCATCGTCAATCTTCCTGCGCCCGCTCAAAAGGGAGGCAAGGCCGCCAGCGATGGAACTGCGCGTGCGCCCCAGTTTATCCCTGAGACCGGAGAGGAGACCCGGTTTGGGTTGCTCCCGAGCATCTTCTTTCGATGCCTGTTCAGCATCTTCGTGCTGTTTTTTGTTGCCAAATCCAAATACCATGCGTGTTATCCAGTTTTCGTTGCCGGCAGGATTGCGTAGTATCCCTGTTCAAACCGGCAAAATAAAGTTCAATAAAAAATTTTATGATGGATATTGTATTCCTGAGAGACCTGCGAATCGATACAATTATTGGTATCTACGAGTGGGAGCGCCAGATTCGCCAGATTGTCGTGCTCGATATCGAGATGGCTGCCGATGTCGCCAGGGCCGCCGCGACTGACAATATCGATGACACGCTCAACTACAAGGAGGTTGCCAAGCGCCTGATTCAGTTTGTCAGCGAGAGTAAATTCCAGCTGGTTGAAACCCTCGCGGAGGAGTGCGTGCGCATCATTCGCGAAGAGTTCGAGGTTCCCTGGGTGCGTTTGACGCTGAACAAAAAGGGGGCCGTGCGCGGCGCCGACGGTGTCGGAATCATCATAGAACGCGGCAACCGAGCTGGCCGGAGCCATTGAAACTCACCAAATCTTTCCTGTTTTTAACCACAGATGAACACAGATACACACAAATATTGTTACATCTCATCATCAGCATAGGATGTGTTGAGCTTGCGAAGCGTATCGCTTCCTGTTCATTACCACGGAACACACCGAATACACGGAAAAGAGAATAAAACTTAAAACCTAAAACATTTTCCGTGTGTTCCGTGGTTCATCTTTTTGTTCTCTTCTCCAGGTTTTTCGCCATTTGCAGAAAATGCCGAAGCCGCCAGGCGCAGATTGCTCCCTCTTCTACAGCTACTATCAGTGCACAGCCAGGTTCGTGCGTATGGCTGCAGTCACTGAACCGGCAGTGCCCCAGGTAGTCATGAAATTCACGAAAACCTTTTTCAAGCTGTCTGCGCTCTGTGATCATCAGGCGAAAACTGCGCACTCCGGCAGAATCGATCAAAGAGCCGCCTTGCGGGAGAAAATAGAGGGTGGCGGAGGAGGTGGTGTGTTTGCCGAGGCCGGATGTTTCAGAGAGCTGTCCGACAACAATATTTTGCTCCGGGAGCAGTGCGTTGACCAGGGATGACTTGCCGACGCCTGATTGCCCGACAAGCATGCTGGTCTGATGCTGCAGTTGCTGCTGCAAAGTATTCATTCCGCTCATCTGCTTGCTGCTGATCTCAATGACCGTATAGCCGATCTGCCGGTAGATGGAGGCGGTTTTCCTCAACGGGTGATCAGTTGTCAGCAGGTCACTCTTGTTCAGCAGCAGTACGGCTTCAAGGCCGATGTTTTCAGCGGCAACAAAATATTGATCCAGCAGGTAGCCGGTTGGAGGTGGCTCCGGGGCAGCGACGATCAGCAGTTGCGTCAGGTTGGCCGCAAGCGCCTTTTCACGGCCGCTGTAGTCAGGTCTTGAGAGCAGGGTGGTGCGTGGCTGAAGCGCAGTGACAACGCCTTCATTTTCACCGGTTTGATGCCACACCACACGGTCGCCGCAGACGATTTGCCCCAGGTTCTGACGGAATAGACAGGGGGTCAGATGTTGCTGCTCATCGGCGACCAGCAGATTGCGGCCGTGACGAATAATGACAATGCCCTCATGCGCCTTGTCATCAGCAGCGGAGAGTGCATGTTCAGCCTCTTCGGATGCGCGCTGCCGGCGTTGTTCATGAATGCGTGAAATCCGCGCACGTTGTTGCCCGGTCAGGCGTCGTTGAGCCATCAATCAACGTTCGAAGTGATAAAACTCTGTATTCAGATGATCGATGATTTTAGCGACATCCTCTTCAAAAAGGTTGGCGTCGGTCATGGTGTTGCAGCCATGCGCACGCTGCTTCAGGGATTCCAGTGACTTGACCTGGCGATCATCGCGCATATACATCTCGTCACCATGGCATCTGGTGCAATGCTGCAGTGTCAGTGAGGCGCCGGTTGGTTCGGAAGCTTCCGCTGTTGCAGCAGTTTTAGCGGCTTCATCCGCCAGTACCGGTTGTAGAGAGAGCAGCAGAATTGAGGTCAATATCAGTTTATACATGGGTATTCTCCAGTCGTGTTGTTTGCATAGGATGCGCTTTGCAAGCTCAGCACATCCTATGATCAGTTTGGTGCAACAGCAAAACAACCTGAAAAGAGATTATACATCTTTCAGTCCGAACCACTCTCCCAGCACCTGATGCGCTTCGTCAATACCGGTTTTTTTCAGGGAGGAGAAGAGTTGCACCGAGACATTTTCATACTCCTTCAGCATTTGGCGCACTTTCAGCAAGGTGTTTTTTGCAGGGCCTTTTTTGAGTTTGTCGGACTTGGTGAGCAGTACATGCACAGGGAGATCGAGATGTGTGCACCACTGCAGCATCTGCCTGTCCAGAGGTTTTAACGGGTGGCGGCAGTCCATCATCATGACGACCCCTTTGAGGCACTCCCGTTGCTCGATATAGTCAGACAGCAGTCCGCGCCACTGCTGGCGAATGTTGGCTGCAACCTTGGCAAAGCCATAGCCGGGCAAATCGATGAGGCTGCGTTGTTCGTCCAGCGCAAAGATATTGATCAGCTGCGTACGTCCCGGCGTCTTGCTGGTGCGGGCGAGTGATTTCTGGTTGCACAGGGTGTTGATGGCGCTGGATTTTCCGGAGTTTGAACGACCGGCAAAGGCGACCTCGACAAGATCTTCACAAGCGGGAAGCTGCTTGAGTTTGGCGGCGCTTTTGAAGAAATGCGCCTGGTAGAAAAATGTGTTCATACCGGAGCCTGTCCGAGAATAGGGTTAGTTACGCTTCCAGTGTCCCGACTTGCCGCCCTGTTTCTCCATCAGGCGAACATTGTCGATGATCATGCCGCGATCGACAGCCTTGCACATGTCATAGATGGTCAGCAGTGCAACCTGGGCCGCGCACAGCGCCTCCATCTCGACGCCGGTGCGGCCCCTGGTTTCGACCTGTGAACGGCAATGAATGCCATCCTCCAATGATGTGAGATCGAGGCCAACCTTTGTGATTGCCAGTGGATGGCACAGGGGAACCAGGTCAGAAGTCTTTTTCGCGGCCATGATGCCGGCGATGCGGGCAATCCCCAGAACATCGCCTTTCTTGTGGCTTCCCGCGAGGATCATCTGCAGAGTCTCCGGCCGCATGCGAATACGCCCTTCGACCACTGCGATGCGGTGGGTCTCATCCTTGGCGCCCACATCGACCATGTGCGCTTCACCATCCTGGTTGAAATGTGTCAGTTGTGACATTGGAGTATCCTGAAAATCATTTAGCCCGTTGCACTCCTGAATTCAATCGCCTTGTCCACATTGTGCACATCAAAAGTCATCTTTTCGAGATCGGCCAGAATCCAGGTTGCCGGAGAGGAGCCTACACCGCCAACGGTGCCGGGGTTGATGCATCGGACAGTGTTGCCATGAATATCTGTGAGGGTCTCTATCGAGACCTTATGGCTGTGTCCGCAACAGACGATGTCATAGTCGCCGGTCAATGCCATGGCGCGGGCATAGTGCGGATAGTGCACCAGAAAAAACTGCTTGCCGCCGAGAGTGAGAGAGACATCCTGGCCGTAGTAGTGGATGAGGTTGTCAGGTTCAGCCGTCAGGCGCGACAGAGTCACCAGGTCACCGGTGTTGTTGCCATGGATGACATGCACGGGGATATGCATCTCCTTGAGACAGTTGAGTGTGCTTGGAGCAACCAGGTCGCCACAATGAATGATAACTTCAGCGCCGGCCGCAATGGCGTCTGATCCTGCTGCGCGCAGCAGTGGAATATGATCATGACTGTCAGAGAGTATCGCGATCTTCATCAGAAGTGCGGTTTTACCGGGGCATCCTGAAAGCTCTTGATGCTGCTGACGACTTCCGCCTTTGCTGCATCGATGTCACCCCAGCCGACAATCTTGACCCATTTTCCCTCTTCCAGATCTTTATAGTGTTGAAAAAAGTGAGCGATGCGGTCAAGCAGCTCCGGCGGCAGGTCGTGATAGCTCTTTCTGGTGCTGTATGCGCTGTAGAGTTTGTTGATGGGAACCGTGAGTATCTTGGCATCCTGGCCAGCCTCATCCTCCATCATCAGGACGCCAATCGGACGCACTGTGATGACGGAGCCGGTGATCAGGGGAATCGGGGTGATGACCAGCACGTCGCATGGATCTCCATCGTCAGAGATAGTGTGCGGGATGTAGCCGTAGTTGCAGGGGTAGTGCATCGAGGTGACCATGAAGCGATCCACGAACATGGCGCCGCTCTCCTTGTCGACTTCATATTTTATCGGATCGGAGTGTGCCGGGATCTCGATGATGACGTTGAATTCATCGGGGGCGTTTGCGCCTGTTGGGACTCTGTCTAGATTCATGTGCTTTCAAGTCGGGTTGTGATGACAGAATTATAGCCTGTGAGAAGGCTTGCCGCTAACCCAGCAGTTTAGTGGTTGTTATCGTGGTTAGGGGGCTGCCGCTTCTACGCCGGATTCCGGGTTATTCTCTCGGGCTTGTCAGGAACAAGCGCATGCCCCAGTCGCTGCCGGATCTTGTGGCCAAATGTGATCTCATCCCTGTTGTAAAGCGCTCCACGCTCAAAAGCCTTTGTCCCAATTGAAGCTCGAAAATGGCTTTGCGGCAGTCGTCTCAGCCATCTTTTGGGAACAGGGGTGTTGAGTCTGCGTCGGCATGTCTCCAGTAATATGAAGAGTGCGTTCGAAGAACCTGCCTGACGGGCATTTTTCAGGAGCTTGTAGTGGTCAGGCCCCCACTGGCTCCAGATCTCATGCGCATCAAGCAGATTGTGATTGATGACTGACAGGTCACGCGTCCCCTGAATAGCCAGATACAGCAGGTGATCTTCAACAGTGAGTTTGCGTATCAATTCACCGGGGGCGTCAGAGTAGGGTTGACTGCGTTCGAATAGCTGCTCTGTCAGCTGCGGAAAAAGCTCTGCGGGCGTAATCGCATGGTGCAGATAGAGTCTGCAGGGGATTTGCTGCGGCAGCTTCCAGGCGTTTGTGCTCGAAGCAGCATGTGTGCCGTTGTTGAGATTGACAGGCGTCAGTATCTGCTCGAGGCAGTGATGAGCCCTGGCGGCATCCTGTTGCCGTATCAGCAGATCAAGATCGGCGCCGATGCGCGGGGTATCCAGTGGATAGAGGCGGTCATTGAATGCAGCCGCCTGCAGCGGTACAACTGCAATATTTTCCGCCATCAATGCCTGCACGGCCTTGCCGAGCCACTGTTGTTGCAATTGATGCAGTTGTTTGACAAGAGGGGCGCCAAAACGGAGACGCCGTAGCAATTCAGGGGGTTGCTGATCAAGTTGCTGTAGACGCTTCAGAAGCAGCGGGGAGAGCCTGCCGGCAGGTGAGGTTGGTTGATCGAGTTCATCGATGAGGAATTGCACAAAGTCATCATCGAGCTCATCAGTGTCATTATTCGACAGCCGGGCAAGACGCTGCAGTGAAATAAGATGATTTCTCATTTGCTGAGAGTGGAAAAGTCAGTGCCCTGGGCAAGATCAAATTTTTCATCGAGTTCCAGGGTGCGAATCAGGCTGTCAACCAGCGCCTGGCCATGTTCACGCTGTACTTCGGCAAGAATAAGCCGCACAGCATTGCGGTTGTAGCCGCTGCCAAACTGCAATTGCTGCTGGATAAGTTCCCGGGCGCGTTGTGGGGTCATGGTGAGAAGTTTGAGGTGATAAGCGTCGATCGCAGAATTTCGCAACATTAAGTAGGGGGGTAAGCGCGAGCGCTTACCCCCCCATGTTTTCTATGTATGCTATCTGAGGTGTTACATCTCGAATTCAGGCAGCTTTTTATCAACCAGAATACTTTTCATGGTGACATATTTGGGCATGCCATTGTCATCATACTCAGGGTAGTCTTCACCCTGTATAAGCGGGTAGAGATACTCTTTGCAGGCATCGGTAATTCCAAAACCATCTTCACTGATGAAGTCCATCGGCATCATCTTCTCGACATTGGCGACTTCACTCAAAGGCGCCTTGCCAATTTCCCATGCGTATGGGTTGTTGGAGGTGCGCACCACGGTCGGCATGATGGAGTTGTCACCTGCAATCACCATCTCAACGCCGGCCTGGCCAAGTGCATAAGCCTGCTCGACATCGGACTTTGACGAGAGGTGGCGTGCGGCGCGCTGCAGATAGTCGGCAACAGCCCAGTGGAATTTATAACCCAGCGCCTCCTTGATGATGTTGGCGACGACAGGAGCGGCTCCGCCCAGTTGCGCGTGGCCAAAATCATCACGAGTACCCTGCTCGGCAAGGAACCTGCCGTCAGGCCAGTGAGTCCCTTCAGAGACAACGATAGTGCAGTAGTCATACTTCTTGACTTTAGCATCTACTGTGGCGAGGAACTTCTCCTGGTCAAATTCGACTTCAGGAAAGAGTACAACAACGGGGATATCGTAATCTTCAACCAGTCCGCCGGCGGCAGCGATCCAGCCGGCGTGGCGTCCCATCACCTCGATAACGAAGATCTTGGTTGAGGTCTTAGCCATCGAGCGTACGTCGTAGCTGGCCTCAAGGGTTGAAACAGCAATATATTTTGCAACAGAGCCGAAACCGGGGCAGTTATCGGTAATTGGCAGATCGTTATCCACGGTTTTGGGTACGTGAATAGCCTGTACCGGGTAGCCCATCTTCTCAGAGAGTTGCGAAACCTTGAAGCAGGTGTCTGCAGAGTCTCCACCGCCATTGTAGAAAAAATAGCCGATATCATGCGCCTTGAAGACTTCGATGAGGCGCTCATACTCTTTGAGGTTCTCTTCGAGGCTTTTCATTTTGTAACGGCAGGAGCCGAAAGCGCCGGAAGGGGTGTTGCGCAGCTCCGCAATATCCTCGTCTGACTCCAGGCTTGTATCAATCAGATTCTCGGTCAATGCGCCGATAATTCCGTTCTGCCCGGCGTAGACCTTGCCAATCTTGTCAGGGTGCTTGCGCGCAGTTTCAATGACACCACAGGCGGAAGCGTTAATGACGGCGGTTACACCACCGGATTGTGCATAAAAAGCATTCTTGGCACTCATCTTGTCACTCTCCAAACATTACATCGAAAAAAAATTTGCCATATTTTACTCTTTTAACCCC
>Ga0209013_10000740_pt1 | contig 29711 bp, 28 predicted proteins | sample Cruoilmetagenom2_FD_187291 | JGI IMG/M metagenome (GOLD analysis project Ga0209013, IMG submission 187291) | Oil polluted marine microbial communities from Coal Oil Point, Santa Barbara, California, USA - Sample 2 (SPAdes) (version 2) | ecosystem: Environmental > Aquatic > Marine > Oil seeps ...
GAGAACCTGTATGCCAACAAAGACAGATGAACAGTTAAACAGCTTTGCACGAGATGTTGCCCTGGCTGCTGTGTCCGGGCTGGTTATAGAGCCAACTAGCCTTGTTACTTATGCTTCATCCGGTGTGGTTGCGGTCATTGGCGATGTGAGTGCCTGCAAGGCAGCATCAAAGATGAGCAGCGTACTGAAACCACACCTTATTCTTTCCGACGATAGCAACTCAGCGGGTTTTTCATGCACTCGCATTCATCAGCGAGACGTTCAGGTCGAGGGTTATCTTGGAAATTTCCTGATTACGCTGAAAGCGGGAAGTCCAGATGAGGTCGAAATCGTAAAGGCAGATCTGGTGCTTGATCTCAGTGATACTGCATTGTTATCGATGCCACTAAAACCGCCGGGCTATATTGATTGCGCGCCTACCGAGTCTGCTATGCAGTCTGCCATAGACGAACTGGGGCAGATGACAGGGACGTTTGAGAAGCCAAAATATTTTGAATATGACGCGTCAATATGTGCCCATGGGCGTTCTGGTATCACCGCCTGCAGGCGTTGCATTGATGTCTGTCCTGCAGATGCGATAAGCAGTCTTCGGGAATCTATAGCAGTAAACCCTAATCTTTGCCAGGGAGGTGGTGCCTGTGCCAGTGCCTGTCCGAGTGGGGCAATTCGTTATGTTTACCCATCTGCTGATGACACGCTTACATTAATACGACGTTTGCTGAAGGTGTATAGCGAAGAGGGCGGGCAGGATGCAATAGTGGTATTTCATGCCGCTGAAACAGAAATGCCGACCTCATACGCGAGTAATGTATTGCCTGTCTTCATTGAAGAACTGGCCAGTGTCGGTATTGAAATCTGGATGTCGGCGCTAGCCTACGGTGCCAAAACAGTGTTGTTGCTGGATGATGACAGGGTGCCAGACCAGGTCCGCAGAGAATTAAAGAGACAACTCCTGACCAGCACAGAAATACTGGTCGGCATGGGCTACTCTGCTGATGCCATACGTCTTATTGATAGTCAGAATCTTGCAAGTGCCTGCCAGCCTGAGATGCCAGAACTGAAGCCGGCTACATTTGCCGGTAGCGGCAACAAGCGGCAGACGGTCTTCATGGCTATTGATGTTTTATATGAGCAGGCTTTGGCATCCGCAGATAAGCAGCCGCCGCTTATGGTGACACTTACGCCTGGAGCAGCTTTCGGCGAGGCCATAATCAATGCCTCAACCTGCACCTTGTGCATGTCCTGCGTCAGCGCCTGTCCCGGTAAGGCTTTGCAGAATGGACAGGATGTCCCACAGGTTTTGTTCATCGAGTCATTGTGTCTGCAATGCGGTATGTGTACCTGCACCTGTCCCGAAGGTGCTATCTCAATTTCTCCCCGCATGCTGTTCGACCGTGAACAGCGTAGCCACAGCAGGTCATTATACGAAGAGCCACCTTTTTGCTGCGTGTCCTGCGGTAAAGCCTTTGCAACAAAGTCAGTCATCGACAACATGATGAAAAAGCTCAGCGGGCACTGGATGTTTACCGGCGAGCGAGCGAAACAGCGACTGATGATGTGTGAAGATTGTCGCGTAGTGGATGTGATCCAGGATCCCGAGATGATGGAAAAGGACCTTCAGCAGGGTCGGATTACCCATTAAGTCCTAAATCCGAATATGAAGCGGACTTTTATTCCATTTTGGTCATTATTTTCATTTAGCAACTGGCGCGCTTATTGCAATAACAACAGGTAAAGGAGAATTCTGAATGCCCCAGACACAAGTTTTGGCAAGTGATGCCGATAGTAATCAGGTAATGGCCGGGTGGCATGAAAACCCAATCGCGCAGGAACAGCAATATCGTGCGGCAGCCTACGGCATGCTGGCTGCCTTGTTACGGTCCGCGCCAGACAGGGTGTTGATGAACCAGGTTTCCAGTTTCTCTGAAGTCGATGAAGGCGGTGATGAAATGGCTGTGTCGATGTCTTTGCTGGGGCTTGCCGCAGTGAAATGTCCAGAGCAAACCATCGCAGAAGAATTTCATGACTTGTTCGTTGGCCTTGGGCGAGGCGAACTGCTTCCTTACGGGTCGTATTACCTGACCGGTTTTTTGATGGAAAAACCGCTGGGTGATTTACGCGATGATCTTGATCGACTGGGCTTCGAACGTGAGGCGGATGTGCATGAGCCTGAAGATCATATTGCTGCACTTTGTGAAGTGATGGTTATGCTTATTCAAGATGGGGCTAGCACTGCTGTGCAACGGGATTTTTTTGCAAAACATATCGATAGCTGGGGGCAGAAGTTCTTTGCCGACCTGGCTGTTGCCAGGAACGCTGTGTTCTACAGGGCAGTTGCACGATTTGGCACAGCTTTCATGAGCCTTGAGAAAAGTTATTTATTAGATGGGTGACTTTAGCCACTCAATTACAGGTACAGAATTAATCGACGATCTTTCCTGTCAGGAGGAAGCGAAATGAAAAAGCAAGAAACGAAACGAGCAAGCCGCAGGAAGTTTCTGCGCGACAGTGCTGTAGCTGGTGCAGGTGCCGCCATGGTGGCCTCATCACCAGGTTCGGCGCTCACCCTGACAGAAGCAGAGCAAGAAAAGAAAAAATCCGAGGGCTACCGTATGACGGCGCATATCTCGGCCTACTACAAAACAGCCGCTGAATGAATACGTATACGGTAACAGGAGAAGAGTAATGAAACTGACGAAAACATCTGATCAGATTACGCAAAACAGGAACAATCACTCGGCTACATCTGCAGGTGGAGGCCTGGCGGTGTCTCGACGTGGATTTCTGCGCAACTCTGGCTTGATGGCGGGTGGTGCAGCACTTGCCACTACGTTAACACCCGGGATGATGAAGAAGGCCCGGGCCGGTACTGGTACAGAAGCGGGTGGCAATGCTAATGAGATCAAAACAATCTGTACACACTGCTCAGTAGGCTGCGGCATACTGGCGGAAGTGCAGAATGGTGTCTGGACCGGGCAGGAGCCGGCTTTCGACCATCCCTTCAATCACGGTGGGCACTGCGCTAAAGGTGCGGCTGTACGTGAGCACGGACACGGTGAGCGCCGTCTGAAATATCCGACCAAGCTGGTGAATGGCAAGTGGACCAAAATCTCCTGGGAGCAGGCCATTAATGAAGTCGGTGACAAGATACTGCAGAGCCGTGAACAATCCGGCCCTGATTCCGTTTACTGGCTGGGATCGGCCAAGTTCAACAATGAACAGTCCTATTTATTCAGGAAGCTTGCCGCCGTCTGGGGTACCAATAATGTCGACCACCAGGCACGCATCTGTCATTCCACCACGGTAGCCGGGGTGGCCAATACATGGGGCTACGGCGCCATGACCAATTCCTACAATGATATCCACAATTCAAAATCTATCCTGCTGATAGGCTCGAATCCGGCAGAAGCACACCCGGTAGCATTGCAGCATATTTTCAAGGGCAAGGAAGAAAACAACGCACCTGTTATTGTTATTGATCCACGTTTTACCCGCACGGCGGCACATGCCGATCATTTCCTGCGCATTCGTCCTGGTACGGACGTGCCCGTGGTATGGGGCATGCTGTGGCATATCTTCGAGAATGGCTGGGAAGATAAGGAGTTCATCCGCCAGCGTGTTTACGGCATGGAAGATGTGAAGAAAGAGGTGGCCAAATGGACCCCCGATGAAGTCGAACGGGTTGCTGGCGTAGGGGAGGCTGAAGTACGTGCAGCTGCCAAGGCGATGGCAGACAACCGCCCGGGAACTTTTATCTGGTGTATGGGTGGTACCCAGCACACGATTGGTAATAATAATACGCGTGCCTACTGCACCTTCCAGCTGGCGCTGGGCAATATGGGCGTTTCCGGTGGCGGTACCAATATCTTCCGTGGCCATGACAATGTTCAGGGTGCCACCGACTTCTGCATATTGTCCCATTCACTGCCTGGATACTATGGTTTGTCTGGAGGTGCCTGGAAGCATTGGGCCGGGGTCTGGGGCCTCGATGTGGAATGGCTCAAGGGTCAGTTTGATCCAGCCAGCTATGAACAAAGCAAGGGCAAGGATGTTACTGCCATGCACACCAAGGGTATCCCGGTATCGCGCTGGATAGATGGTGTTCTCGAAGATAAGGAAAACATCGCCCAGAAAGACAATATTCGTACCATGATTTTCTGGGGGCATGCGCCGAACAGCCAGACGCGCGGTAAAGAAATGAAGGAGGCGATGGAGAAGCTCGATACATTGGTCATCATCGATCCCTATCCAACCGCTTCTGCCGTCATGCACGACCGAACCGATGGTGTGTACCTGTTGCCTGCGTCTACACAGTTTGAGACCTACGGATCAGTGACGGCTTCCAATCGTTCATTGCAATGGCGCGACAAGGTCATAGAACCATTATTTGAATCCTTGCCGGACCACACCATTATGTACAAGCTGGCCAACAAACTTGGCCTGGCTGAGCAGCTGTGTAAGAACATTGAAGTGAAAGATGATGAACCGGTAATTGAAGATATTACCCGGGAATTCAATAGCGGCATGTGGACTATAGGCTATTCAGGACAGAGTCCTGAACGCATGAAGAAGCAGCAACAAAACTGGGGCAACTTCGACTACACCTCACTGAAGGCAGAGGGCGGCCCCTGTGACGGGGAATACTATGGCCTGCCGTGGCCATGCTGGGGTACGCCTGAGATGGGGCATCCCGGTACACCAAATCTCTATGACGGTAGCAAGTCGGTGGCCGACGGTGGATTAACGTTTAGAGCCCGGTTTGGCGTAGAGCGTGATGGCGTCAACCTTCTGGCCGAAGGTTTTCATTCCAAAGGCTCGGCCATCAAGGATGGCTATCCCGAATTTACCGACAAGATGTTGAAGAAGCTTGGATGGTGGGACGATCTGACCGCTGATGAGAAAGCTGCCGCAGAAGGCAAAAACTGGAAGACGGACGTATCAGGTGGGATCCAGCGTGTTGCCATCAAACATGGTTGCGCTCCCTTTGGCAATGCCAAAGCGAGAACCGTGGTCTGGACCTTCCCTGACCCGGTGCCGATACACAGGGAGCCTCTTTACACATCGAGGAGAGACCTGGTTGAAAAGTACCCGACCTATGAGGACCGCAAGTCCTTCTACCGCTTGCCAACACGCTACGGTTCGATACAGGCAAAAGATTACTCAAAAGATTATCCGATAATCCTGACGTCCGGGCGGCTGGTTGAGTATGAAGGCGGTGGCGATGAAACCCGATCTAACCCGTGGCTTGCAGAATTGCAGCAGGACATGTTCGTAGAGATGAACCCGCGCGATGCCAATAATAATGGTGTCAAGGATGGAGACGATGTGTGGCTTGAAGGTGCAGAAGGGGCGAAATTGAAAGTTAAAGCAATGGTTACTCGCAGGGTGGCCGCCGGAGTGGCTTTCATGCCGTTCCACTTCGCCGGGCATTTTGAAGGCAAGGATCTGCGCAGTAAGTATCCGGAAGGGTCAGACCCAATTGTCCTTGGCGAGGCCTGCAATACGGCGATGACCTACGGCTACGACTCAGTCACACAGATGCAGGAGACCAAAGCGTCCCTGTGCCGAATTACGAAAGCTTGATAACAGGAGTATAGAAAAATGGCAGCTATGAAATTTTATTGTGACGCCGAACGCTGTATCGAGTGCAACGGTTGTGTGACGGCATGTAAAAACGTGAATGAGGTACCCTGGGGTGTCAACAGACGACGCGTCGTCACCATCAAGGATGGAGAACCTGGTGAGCGCTCTTTATCGGTGGCCTGCATGCACTGCGCGGACGCGCCTTGCGCTGCAGTTTGTCCGGTGGATTGCTTCTACACAACTGACGACGGCATTGTTCTACATGATAAGGATATCTGCATCGGTTGTGGCTACTGCTTTTACGCCTGTCCGTTTGGCGCGCCGCAGTTTCCATCAGATGGCGCTTTTGCATCACGCGGAAAGATGGATAAATGTACATTCTGTGCGGGCGGGCCATTAGAAGATAACAGCAGTGAGGAATTCAGGAAATATGGCTCAAACCGTATAGCTGAAGGCAAGTTGCCGGCTTGTGCTGAGATGTGTGCGACCAAGGCATTGCTTGCCGGTGATGCCGATATGGTTTCGGAAATCTATCGCAAGCGTGTCGTCAATCGTGCACAGGCAGCGCTAGGCAAAGGATCTCAGTTACGACAAAGAAAGTTTGGCTCCAAAGTTGACCTGGAAGGTAAAGTGACGAACTGATCTTTTCTGATGAACGTTTCTTCACAAAGAAGAGAGCAAGGGTAAGAACAGCTGACAAAATGGAGTACTGTGACAAATGCGTATGACAACAACTAAGTCCAGCCACGGTCACCAAATGTTAAAGGGAATGCTCGCCACGGTTCTGCTGGTTCTGATTTTGCCTTTGCTGCCGTACGTATTTGCTGTCAATACAGATGCTCCATCTCCCGTTGCGGGCTCCGTTCCTAACCCGGGTGCAGATTTATGGCGTGCAGTGAGACAGCGAGACGGTGTTGTTACTGGCAGCTCTCAGGTTAAAGGTGTTGAGACGGGTGTACTTATCAGTCCAGCAGGTAAGGACTGGTTAGAATTTCGTAGAGAAAAACTAATACCATACAGTGCCTATGTTTTTGCGGGCGTTGCCTCCGCCCTGTTGCTTTATTTCCTGTTGCACGGGCGTATACGGATCAAGGCCGGGCGATCCGGCGTCCGGGTGCCGCGTTATTCGCGCTATGAACGCTGGGTTCACTGGATCATGGTCGTTGTGTTTTTGACGCTGGCATTAACAGGTGTAATTCTCCTTTATGGTCGGTTTGTTCTGATCCCGCTACTTGGTCCGGAGGGTTTTCATGTAACGGCTCAGATAAGTAAATGGCTACACGATATTATGGGCCCCATATTCATCGTTTCCCTGATTGTGATGACCTTTACGTTTTTTCACGAGGCATTGTGTCGTTGCAAGGTTGATATGATCTGGTTTTTGCGCGTAGGGGGTTATCTGGGCGGGAAGCACCCCAGTTCAGGCAAGATCAATGCCGGGCAGAAGTCATGGTATTGGGCTGTTGTCCTGGGTGGCATAGTATTGATAGGTAGCGGTCTGGTGATGTATTTTCCGAATTTTCAGCAGGGACGTGAGATCATGCAGGATGCGAACCTGATACACGGACTTGCCGCTGTCTTTGTGATTGCGTTCATGTTTATACACGTCTACCTCGCCTCGGTCGGGATGGAGGGTTCTCTGGAGTGTATGACTCGTGGTGATTGCGACGAGAACTGGGCCAAAGAGCAACATGACCTCTGGTATGAAGAGATGAAGCAAGAAGGCCGCATAGGTGTCCAATCCGAAAAATAGTACCATGAGTCTGCCGGGTTTAGGATGATTCCTCAATGCTCGCTACCATCGATCGCCTGAATCCGACCGATTTCCGGCACGCATCAACATTCAGCCAGCCCCTGTTGATGATTCAGCATCCTCGATACAAGTGTCTCTACAGGCACACACACGTTCAATGATTTGATATTCAGGCTCAGCTTTGTAATATCATTCAGTCGCTAAGCGTACCTGCAGGATTGTGCGGATGGATTTCATTTCTGAAATGATTCTGCTGCGTATGCGGGACGATCTGTCTATGGAATATGATAGACTTTCAAGAATTACAGAACCATTCTAATTACGCAGGAGATTTAAATGGCCGGACACAGTAAATGGGCCAATATTCGCTTTCGCAAGGGTGCTCAAGACGCCAAGCGCGGCAAGCTATTTACCAAATTCATCAGGGAAATCACTGTCGCTGCTCGCATGGGAGGTGGTGACCCGGACTCTAATCCCCGTCTCAGGGCTGCTATTGATAAAGGCCTGACCAATAACATGAAAAGAGACACCATCGAGAAAGCGATCAAGCGTGGTACTGGTGATCTGGAAGGTGTTAATTATGAAGAAGTTCGTTATGAAGGTTACGGCACAGCAGGGGTGGCGATTCTGGTTGATTGCATGACTGATAACCACAACCGTACGGTCAGTGAAGTGCGCCATGCCTTCAGCAAGTACAACGGAAACCTGGGTACGGATGGCTCAGTGGCCTATCTGTTTAGCAAGATGGGTGTAATTGCTTTTCCTGCAGGCAGCGATGAAGAAGTGATTATGGATGCGGCACTGGAAGCCGGTGCTGATGACGTCGTGACAGAAGATGATGGCTCGCTGGAAGTGCTGGCCTCACCTGAGGCCTTCCACGATGTTAAAAAGGCACTGGATGAGGTGGGGCAGTCCGCCGAATATGCAGAAATTACTGAACGTGCTTCAATAGAAACCGCACTGGATACCGAAAATGCCGAAAAGCTGATGCGTTTGATTGATGCACTGGAGGATCTGGACGATGTGCAGGAAGTACATTCTAATGCCTCTTTTCCGGATGATTTTGAAGGTTGATCAGGGGCGGGGCTAGTTGATGAGAGTTCTTGGCGTTGATCCGGGTTCGCGCATTACTGGTTTTGGTGTAATTGATATAGAAAATGGCAGACTGCGCTATGTCACCAGTGGCTGCATAAAAATGAAGGACCAGGCCCTGCCAGCAAGGCTCAAGACTATCTTCGAAGGCATGTCTGAGGTGATTGAGAATGCCAGGCCTGATTTTATGGCGATAGAGGAGGTCTTTGTCTCCCGCAATGCCCGTTCGGCTCTCATACTTGGACAGGCGAGGGGGGCAGCGATATCTGCGGGTGTAAGCAAAGGCCTGGCAGTAGGCGAATACACTGCCCTGCAAATAAAGAAATCGGTGGTCGGCTACGGACAGGCGGACAAGACCCAGGTACAGCACATGGTTCGAACTATACTTGCACTTGATGGCGTGCCACAGGAAGATGCGGCCGATGCACTGGCCTGTGCGATCTGTCATAGTCACACACTGGAACACAATCATCGCATGAGTAAACAGCAGGATATGAAAACACAACCATGATCGGTCAGTTACGCGGTATTCTATTGTTCAAGCAGCCCCCGGCCCTGATACTGGACGTGCAGGGTGTTGGCTATGAGCTCGATGCACCGATGACAACCTTCTACGATTTGCCAAAGGAAGGAGGGGAATTGATGCTGCACACACATCTGGTTGTGCGTGAGGATGCCCAGTTATTATTTGGCTTTTCCACAGAAAACCAGCGCAACCTGTTTCGCCATTTGCTGAAAATCAGCGGCATCGGACCACGTGTCGGGCTTGCGATATTGTCTGGTTTGTCGGTAAAAGAATTTCGTCTGTGTATCAATGGCGAGGATGTGGCAAGGCTGACCAAAGTACCGGGTATCGGTCGCAAGACTGCCGAGCGAGTGATCCTTGAGCTGCGCGGCAAGCAGCTGCCCGGCATGTCTGCAGATGAAGACGTGGCCGCTGCCGGCGGCAGTGATGAAATCCGTGCTGATGCTATCAGTGCATTGACCGCACTGGGCTATCGGGCAAAGGATGCAGAGAAAGTCATCGGTCAACTGGCAGATCAATCTGAAGGCAGTGAGGGGATGAGTAGTGAATCCCTGATAAGACAGGCCCTGCAGGCTATGTCCGGAGGCGCAAGATGATAGAAACCGATCGCCTGATTGCACCGGAAACAAAAGAAGAGGCAGGCGAGCGGGTATTTGACAAGGCCCTGCGGCCGGTAAAACTCGACGAGTTTGTCGGCCAGCCGAATATTCATCAGCAGCTGGAGATTTTTATTACCGCCGCGCGAAACCGTGAAGAAGCGCTGGATCATGTGCTGCTGTTTGGCCCGCCGGGCCTCGGTAAAACGACCCTGGCACACATTATCTCCAATGAAATGGAAGGAAAGCTGCACCAGACATCCGGTCCTGTACTGGAAAAAGCCGGTGACCTGGCGGCCTTGCTGACCAATCTCGAACAGGGTGATGTACTTTTTATTGATGAAATCCATCGCCTGTCCCCGGCCATCGAGGAAATTCTCTATCCGGCGCTGGAAGATTACGAGCTCGACATTATGATCGGCGAAGGGCCTGCGGCCCGTTCAATCAAGCTAAGCCTGCCGCCATTTACACTTATCGGCGCAACCACCCGGGCAGGACTGCTGACCTCACCGTTGCGAGACCGCTTCGGTATCGTACAGCGGCTGGAATTTTACGACAGCACACAGCTACGACAGATCATCCATCGTTCCAGCGGAATCCTGGGCGTGCCAGCCGATGATGAGGGAGTGGCTGAAATTGCCCGTCGCTCGAGGGGGACGCCAAGAATCGCCAACCGGCTGCTGCGACGTGTGCGTGACTACGCCGAAGTTAAGGGAGATGGCCTGCTGAACAAAAAGATTGCCTGCTCGGCGCTGGATATGCTGGAAGTCGATGAACATGGCTTTGATGAAATGGACAGGCGATTGCTGTCAGCAATTGTGCAAAAGTTTGATGGCGGTCCGGTGGGTGTCGATAGTCTTGCAGCAGCTTTAAGCGAAGAAAGGGATACCCTGGAGGATGTTATCGAGCCTTACCTGATTCAACAGGGTTTTATCATGCGCACACCGCGAGGTCGCGTCGCGACACGCCTGGCATGGCAGCATTTCGGGCTGGATTACCCTGATGACTCAAAAAATCCAGAAGCCCGGCAGGGAGAGTTGTTGTAAAGATTTTTGTAGCAGCGCCGTCCCGGCGCGATTGATACAGAAACAGGCCATCTAAACCAATTTAATCGCGCCGGGACGGCGCTCCTACAGTTAATTTATGCCTCTTTGATATAAATTTTAGTATTCACCTTATTTTATTTAGTTTGCCATAGAATTCACCCTTTTATTACCATCCTGAAAGACTGGTATTTTCTCCTTATCCCTGTATAGTTCAGATGAATTTTTAGCTAAAGTGTAGCCCCTTCGGTAGATAGAATTGAGCAGTCCGGATTTTGCTTTCCCAGTACGTATTTATTATGAAGATACCGATGCCGGCGGCGTCGTTTATCACGCTAATTTTCTTCGTTTTATGGAGCGGGCCAGAACCGAGTGGCTGCGTGAACTGGGGTATGAACTGGACTGGCTCGAACAGGAATATGGCTTCCTGTTTGCCGTGAGGTCCGCAAATATTGATTATCTAAAACCTGCTTATTTGAATGATTTTCTCAGCATTCAGGTATCTATTGCCCGTAAAGGCAGGGCCTCACTGGATATCGAACATAACGTTTACCGTGATGAAACTTTATTGTGCCGTGCCAGAATAAAACTGGCAGGCCTGTCGGTGGAGTCATTTCGTCCGATGGCCCTGCCTTTTACCCTGGATTGAGGAGATAAGACTTGGAAACAGTCGTAGAACTTGCCAACCCGCAACAGAGCCTGTCTATTCTGCATATGATTACGCAGGCCACGCTGGTGGTGCAACTGGTCATGGCAATGCTGATGCTGGCATCTGTCGTGTCATGGGCGTTGATCTTTCAGAAGTGGAAAATGATCAGGCAGGCGAGAAAGGCGGCTGATGCTTTTGAAGATTCTTTCTGGTCCGGTGGTGATCTGAGTAATCTTTACTCTGAGTGGGGGGGGAAGGAAGCCAGTGATGAGGGAGGCATGGCCAGCATCTTTATTGCCGGTTATCGGGAATATTCCCGCCTCTACAGTAAAGAAGGGATAAGACGCAGCGAAGTGACAGATGGGGTGCAACGTGCCATGCGTGTGGCATTGGCACAGGAAATTGAGGATCTTGAAGGCGGCCTGTCGTTTCTTGCCACCGTCGGTTCTACATCTCCCTATGTTGGTTTGTTTGGTACGGTCTGGGGCATTATGAATTCGTTCCGTACCCTTGGCGTCATGAAGCAGGCGACCATTGCCTCGGTTGCCCCCGGTATTTCTGAAGCACTGGTGGCGACCGCTATGGGGCTGTTTGCAGCGATTCCTGCAGTCATTGCCTATAATCGATTTTCCAACAATGTAGAACGGCTGATCATGCGTTACGAAATGTTCATGGAAGAATTCACCAGTATCGTTTCCCGTCAGAGTTACCACAGGAAGTCTGGCGGTGTTTGAGCACTCACGGCGTAGCCGAAAAAGTCAGATGAGTGAGATCAATGTCGTCCCTTACATTGATGTTATGCTGGTGTTGCTGGTGATTTTCATGGTCACAACCCCACTGCTAACCCAGGGCGTTGAAGTAGATCTACCTGAAGCAATATCGGATGCCGTAAAAGATCCTGATGTCGAGCCTTTTTTGTTATCGGTAAACAGGAATGGGCAGCTGTTTGCAAATGAAGAAAAACAGCCCCTCAGCGCTGAGGAAATTGTCAGGAAGGCCGCCATTGTCTATAAACGAAACCCGAAAACACCCTTTCTTGTTAAAGGAGACAGACGGGTGGAATATCAGGCAGTGATGACTGCTATGGTGTTGTTGAAGCAGGCGGGTATTCCAAAGGTAGGTCTGGTAACAGAGCCACCGGAAAAATAATTGTGACAGGTGGAAGCAGCAGGCGGCTATTAAAAAAGTCGCATTTAAGTCCGGTTGCCATAGGCCTTGCCATTTTGTTGCACGGCATTTTATTCGGCATCATGTTTATCAGGGTGGATAGCCACCTGAAACCGGTGGCGGCGGTGAAAGCCCTGCAGGTTAAAGCAGAGAAACCCGTTGATATTATTGAAGCTTCGACCGTTGATAATAACGCGCTGGAGAAGAGAAAGGAAAAGAAGAAAGCCATAGAACGAGAGAAGCAGCGCCAAATAGCCGCTGAAAAAAAGCGCGTGGCAGAAAAAGAACTCAAGCGTAAGGCAGAGGCCAAACGCAAGAAGGAAGAAAAGATAAAGAAGGCAGAAGCTGAAAAAAAACGCAAAAAAGAGGCTGAGAAAAAGGCGGCGCTAAAGAAAAAGAAAGCGGCTGAGGAAGAGGCACGTAAGAAAGCCGAAGCGAAAAAGAAAAAAGAGGCTGAAAGCAAGAAGAAGCTAGCCGAAGAAAAAAAACGTAAGGCGGCTGCAGAGAAGAAGCGTAAAGCTGATGCAGCACGCAAACAAAAAGAAACCGAAATGAGAAAACAGATGGAAGCAAAGGCCCGAGCAGCAAGAGCCGGTCAGGCAATGAGTAAATACGTTCCGCGGATTCAGCAAAAAGTGGAAACAAACTGGAATTATCCACCGCGCGGGCCGGAAGGGTGCAATCCCACTGTACGTGTTAATCTTGCCCCGGATGGCAAGGTTCTTAGCGCAAGGATTGTAAAGAGTAGCGGTGATAGTTTTTGTGATAGATCGGTAGAGCAGGCATTCATGCGAGCATCACCGATACCGATACCGCTGGACCCGGATCTGTATTCCGAGTTCAAGGTCATTGATTTTCCGTTCAGGCCATAAGAAAATCTTCAGCTTTCAGGACTACAATATTGCTAGAGACAAAATTAAGTACATGAAATTATCTATTATGAAAAAATTTACTGCACTGCTAATTATTCTATCGGGGTTGATGGTCAATCCGGCACAGGCAGTGCTCACCATTGAAATCACCAGGGGTGTCGATGTCGGCATACCGATTGCCATTGTTCCTTTCAGTTGGGACGGTGCCCCGGTGGCAGGCGAGAGTATGACGAAAGTCATCGAAGCGGATCTTACCCGGTCAGGGCGTTTTGACAGTATTCCGCAGGCTGATTTTCTGCAGCAGCCGCACAATGCTAAACAGGTAAGATTCAAGGACTGGCGCCTGATCAAAGCAGATTATCTTGTGGTCGGTAGTATCCGGCAGGCGGGTACAGCAACTTATTCTGTAAAATTTCAGCTGATGGATGTATTCAAGGGCAACACATTGACCGGCTATGAATTTAGTATCCAGAGCACAAAGTTGAGGAATATCGCACACCAGATTAGTGATATTATTTATGAAAAACTGACAGGAGAAAAGGGAGCCTTTAATACCAAAATTGCCTATGTAACGGTAGAGAAAACGAAAAAAGGAAAGCGTTACTTGCTGCAAGTGGCAGACTCAGATGGTTTTAATCCACAGACGATACTCAATTCGCACCAGCCACTGATGTCTGCCGCCTGGTCTCCGGATGCGCGCAAATTGGCTTATGTCTCTTTCGAAAAAAAGCGTTCAATGATATTCATACAGCGTTTGTCGGACGGTAAACGTGAGAATGTAGCCAGTTTTAAAGGCATAAATAGCGCCCCGGCATTCTCCCCGGATGGTAACAAACTGGCCTTTGTTTCCTCAAAAGAAGGAAATACAGAGATATATATACTCGATTTGCGCACGCGTGCCATCAAGCGGCTGACCAATCATCATGGCATTGATACTGAACCCTCCTGGTTGCCAAATGGCCGGGGACTTGTGTTTACCTCAAGTCGCAGCGGCCAGCCGCAGATCTACCGGATGAATATTGATGGATCGGGAGTACAACGACTGACCTACTCCGGAAAATATAATGCCAGGCCATCAGTTTCGGCAGATGGTAGTCTGATGGTTATGATCAGCCGCGGCAACGGGCGCTATCACGTGGCGGTGATGAATTTACGTACTAAAGAGATAACCAAACTTACCGATACACAGCTTGACGAATCTCCGAGTTTCGCGCCAAACGGAAGAATGGTACTTTATGCAACTGAGCAGGCAAATAAGGGCGTGCTGGCAGCAGTATCATCCGATGGACGTGTGAGGCAATCATTAAGGTTTTTACAGGGCGATGTCCGTGAACCGGCATGGTCACCATATTTAAGATGACAATAGAAAGAGGATAGAGGCAGAGATGAATAATACGAGCAAGTTAATTCTAATAGCACTGTTAGCTGGCATGGTAGCAGTAAGTGGCTGTAATAAGAAAACCCGTAAAGCGGAAGGCGCTGATATGGGAGATGGGGTCTCTACATCCGGTACCGGTACCGAGTTCGGCCCTGATGGTAAACCTCTGGGTGACTGGCAGAGTGGCGCATCAGCAGACCTGCTTTCGCAGACCCGGGTTTATTTTGCCTATGACAGCAGTGAACTTGATGCTGATAGCATGGCTGTAGCGGAAGCGCATGCCGCTTTTTTACTTAACAACCCCTCAACCAGAGTAGTGCTCGAAGGCCATGCAGACGAACGTGGTACACGTGAATACAATCTGGCTCTGGGCGAGCGTCGTGCCCAGTCAGTTGCGGATGTCTTTATCGCCCTGGGTGTCAGCGCCATGAATATCGAAAACGTTTCATATGGTGAAGAAAACCCGGTGGCAGAAGGGCATGATGATTCGTCATGGCAGCTAAACCGCCGCGTTGAAATACGCTATGACAGGTAAGATAAATCATTTTTCGATGATGAATTTTTCTTTACCGCTGATACTCTTCTCCTTGCTGCTGTTGAGTGCCTGCAATGAGACGACGGCCGCAACCATGCGGACGTCTACCACTCAGGAAAACCCGCAATTACAGCTGTTAGGGCGGGTTAACAGCCTCGAGAGCGAAGTATCAAGGCTACAGAATACGGTTGATGTACAGGAAAACGAACTGAACAGGCTGCGCGAGAGGTTATCCGGAATTTATGATGATCTTGACCTCCGCCTGCGTAGTATAGAAATGTCTTCAACATCCATGAATGCACCTGTTGCACCTGCATCCGGCATGATGACTGATAATGAAATCCCCTCCATTCCAAAGCAGGAGAGTATGGCAACCAGGGCGATTTCACCTGCTGATACGATAAGCACAAACCAGGCAGGGATCGCTGCACCCGCGGCGGCACAATTGTCAGCCGAAAGTTCAGCTCAAACTAGCCAGGGTGGGAATTCTCAACTGGAACAGGATTCTTATGACAGGGCATTCGATCTTCTGAAGCAAAGTCGCTATGAAGAAGCCATTGCAGCTTTCAAGGAATTTCAAACACGGTTCCCAGCAAGTACATTAGCCGATAGTGCACAATACTGGATAGCTGAGGCCCGTTATGTGAATCGCGCATACGATGCAGCACTACACGAGTACAGCACATTGATACAGCGCTATCCTGAAAGCAAGCGACTCTCTGATGCGATGTTGAAAGTGGGGTATATCCACTTCGATAATGAGCAGTGGGAGCAGGCAAGAAGGGCCCTGAATGCGGTAGTTATTCGATATCCCGGCAGTCGTGTCGCTGTTTCGGCAAAAATGCGGCTGGATCAGATGACGAAAATGGGACATTAAATATCGTTTTACGGTTTACGTATTAGGTTTTACGTAAATCGTAAACCGTAAAACCTGATACTTTCCTTCTTCCATTGTCATCACCATCAAACAATCTCCCAATGCCTGCGGCAGACCGTGAACTCCGTGTCAGCGAGATATTTTATTCACTACAGGGTGAGTCAAGAACGGCAGGTTTTCCAACAGTATTTATCCGCCTGACAGGCTGTCCCTTGCGCTGCCGCTATTGTGATACCGCTTATGCCTTTTCAGGTGGTGAGCGAATGACACTCTCAGCAATATTGCAACAGGTTGAATCATACTTCCCCCACTATGTCACTGTTACTGGCGGCGAACCATTGGCTCAGCGAGACAGCTGGCTGTTATTGGAGATGCTCTGTGATGCCGGTTACAGCACATCACTGGAAACAAGTGGTGCAATAGATATAAGCAAGGTGGATAAGCGTGTTTCTACTGTGATGGATATCAAGACACCGGGTTCCGGGGAAGTTGATCGTAATCGTTACCAGAACCTCGAGTTGCTGAAACGTAAAGATCAGCTAAAGTTTGTCATTGCTGACCGGGCAGATTATGACTGGAGCCGGCAATTTGTCGAAGAAAATGAATTGGCCGCGAAGCATGAAATACTCTTTTCACCGGTGTATGGAGAGCTCGATCCTGCGGATATGGCAAAATGGATTCTGGACGATAATCTTCAGGTGAGAATGCAAATACAGTTACACAAGTATCTGTGGGGAGATGAACGTGGTAGATAAACCTGATAAAGCGGTGGTGCTACTCTCCGGTGGACTGGATTCCGCAACGGTTCTTGCGATCGCTCGAAATGAAGGCTACCAGTGCCTTGCACTAAGCTTTAACTATGGACAGCGCCATCTTGTCGAACTGGAAGCAGCCGGGCGTGTAGCAATAGCTGGTGGGGCAGCAGAGCATAGAATCCTTAGTCTGCCGATTGGAGAACTGGGTGGTTCTGCACTAACGGACGATACAATTGATGTACCGAAAGCCAGCGAGTTTGAGGATACTGGTATTCCCGTAACCTATGTTCCGGCTCGGAATACTGTATTCCTATCCATGGCATTGGCTATGGCTGAAATATATGGTGCCAGGAATATTTTCATCGGCGCTAACGCCGTTGATTACTCCGGTTACCCCGATTGCCGTCCGGAATTTATTTCAGCCTTTGAAACTTTGGCAAATCTGGCTACGCGTGAAGGCGTGGAAGGTGAGGGTTTTCGAATCAGGGCGCCGTTGATTGCTATGAGTAAGGCTGACATTATCAATACAGGCGTTAAGCTGGGTGTTGATTACAGTCTCACAATATCCTGTTACAACCCCTCTGCTGACGGACTGGCCTGCGGGGTTTGTGATTCATGTCGTTTGCGGGCCGACGGGTTTAATCTGGCAGGTGTAGAAGATCCAACTATATACCGGTCTGCTAGATAGTATATTCAGAGAATACAGATAGAAAAACTGGAATAAATCGGCTATGGTATAAATACTATCTCCAAGGTAGCCACAAAGCCGTACACATTATAAAAATAATATTGCTGTGCCGATAAAAATACTAATAAATATTATCATATCAATCAGTTAGTAGAGGAGAGTTTAGATGTTTTTTGAAGATTTCTCATCAGCCTGGTCAACAATGATCTGGTCATCATTTGCTTTGGCCGTGATCCTGGGTGCAGTAGTAAATAAAACCAATTTCTGCACCATGGGGGCCGTATCCGACTGGGTTAATATGGATGACAAAGGGAGGATCCGTGCCTGGATGTTTGCGATTGCCGTCGCATTGCTCGGAGTCACGATTTTTGAGACACAGGGCCTGGTTTCACCTGACCTGGCATTCCCCCCATACCGCGGCGGCACCTTGATCTGGGCTGAAAATATCCTTGGTGGTTTTTTATTTGGTATTGGTATGACATTCGGATCCGGCTGCGGTAACAAGACCCTGATCCGCATGGGCGGTGGAAATATAAAATCTATTATGGTTTTTCTGATTATCGGTGTCATAGCCTATTTTATGGTAAACCCATTGCCCGGTACTGATCAGACCCTGATGTCAGTACTCTTTCTTGACTGGATTAGACCGCTTGCAATTACGCTGGATGGCGGTTACCAGGACTTTGGGACGATACTGGCGGGTCCCGAAAATGCAGCGTCCGCGCGCCTCTGGATTGGCCTGGTGCTATCTTTGGCATTATTAATCTTTGTATTCAAAGCAGCCGATTTCCGTAGCAGTTTCGATAATATCCTTGCCGGGCTGGTAGTTGGGCTAGTCGTTGTCGCTGCCTGGTATGTTACATCAAACATACAACTTGCTTATGAGTCTGATTTTGATGGTGAAGTAAAAGTAAGCATGCGTGAATTTCTTGACCCGACCACATCTCAGTGGGATATGGCCGAAGCTGAGCATGAGAGCTGGACATCATCAAAACCGGACATGAATTCTGGCAGTCCGCAGTCATTTACATTTATTAATCCATTAGGACAAACTGTCGGTTATTTATCTACAGGTCTGGAAAAGGCAAAACTTACCTTTGGTGTGGCAATTGTCTTTGGCGTCATCCTGGGCTCATTTCTCTGGTCAATACTGACGAAAAGTTTCAGGATTGAATGGTTTGCCTCCGCTGGAGATTTTTTCAATCATCTTGTTGGTGGCATTCTGATGGGTTTTGGTGGCGTACTTGCATTGGGCTGCACCATTGGACAAGGCATTACCGGTGTAAGTACCCTTGCCTTAGGGTCGTATCTCAGCCTTATATCAATAATCTTTGGCAGTGCGCTAACGATGAAAATACAGTATTACAAACTGGTATATGAAGAAGAAGCCAGTTTTTTTGGCGCTCTGGCCTCATCTCTGGTTGACATGAAGCTACTTCCTAGTAAGATGCGCAAACTTGAAAAAGTCTAACAAATGAAGCTAGCTTTAGATGAGTATTTGGGTCGTTAGCTCAGTCGGTAGAGCATCTGACTTTTAATCAGGCGGTCGGGCGTTCGAATCGCCCACGACCCACCATTTATATGAAAGGCCCGGAATCTCCGGGCCTTTTTTATTTCTAGAACGCTCACGCGTAAAAATATAAAGCGCTATGTCTCATAGCCTGTAGAGATATTTCAGTGTACCGTGCCAAATGACAGGTCCAGTGAATATGGAGGCAAGGGAATGCCAGCTATTTTACAGGCCTGAACGACGGGACCATGCGGGAACAGAGAGTAGAGATACTTTTTACCTCCACGTGTTTTTACATGGTTAGACATTGCTCTTAATACCAGCCTCGCACTACAGCCGGTACCGTTTTCTCTACAGTAGTTACGTAAAAAATGCAGTATCTCCCAGTGGGCATCTGTTAGTACAATTCCTTCTTCTGCTGCTAGCAGGATTGCTGCATCTTTTGACCAGTCCTCAAAATTCTCCGGAGTTTTGTGATTTTCTCCTACTAAATTTGGTGATTGATAATCCATTTGTATGCTCCTTAGATAATAATTTTCTTTACTGGGACTTTTGACCATGTCATTACGATAAATAATACTTATCTATCCCATGAAAATTTTATACATTATCCTGGGGAAAAATACAAGACTAAAATAGTCGGGTATTATTTTGCGTGGGTTTACACAGGTTTTTTAGGATCGGGACGTTGTGCGCATAACAGGGCGCGAACAGGAGCAGCATAACCCTCAATAGTTTTAGTTTGATCATCAGGATCAAGGAAGTCACTGAGTGATTCGAATCTCATCCATTCTGTTGAACGTTGTTCGCCAAGGCGGGTGGTCGAAACATCGATTATCCTTATATTGCTGTATCCGCAACGCTGCAGCCAGGACTTTAAAGCCTGTGCGGTAGGTATAAACCAGACATTACGCATTTTTGCATAGCGGGAGTCCGGTAGCAGTAACTGGTCATCCGGCCCTTCGATAACCAGAGTTTCAAGGACAAGTTCACCACCGGGTCTGAGGCAGGAAAGCAACTTATACAGATGATCGATGGGAGATCGCCGATGGTAAAGCACCCCCATAGAAAACACCGTGTCAAAATAATTAAGCGAGTCTGGCAGCTGATCTATGCCGACAGGCAGAATATTTGCATTGATTTTTTCAGTGCTGAATTGAGACAGGGCATTAAACTGCATGTTAAACAATATAGTAGGGTCTATACCGAGTACCCATGCGGCACCGGCACCGAGCATGCGAAGCATGTAATAACCGTTTCCGCAGCCAATATCCAGCACATGTCTGCCTTTCAGGGGAGAAATGTTTTCACTCAGCCTCTGCCACTTTTTATCTGATCGCCACTCACTGTCTATTTTTACGCCAAAGACATTGAAAGGGCCTTTACGCCAGGGGTGTAGATTAAGTAAAAGCTGTTTTAATTTCAGCTTCTGCTCATCATCAAGCTGATTCTCATCACCAAATTGGATCAATGCCCGCGACAGGTCAATCTGGTCAGTCTTGTATTGAGAGAGCTGTTCAAGTGTCTGAACCCAGCGCGGGTAGTCACCGTGGCCAGAGTAAATCTGATCAGCGAGAGCCATTTGCTCTTTAAGCCACGGGTGTAAAGACGTATCTTTTACATCGGCTATCCAGGTACCAGGGTGATTCATTCTCTACTCAGGTAATGCGGCTGCTGGTTGAAAGGTCAGTGAGTTTACAGGATAAGCATAGCCGTAGAAAAACCGGGTAAATAAAATTACAGCAATTCATGATGTGAGAGTAAGTAATAAGGATGATAGATAATTCAGTTTATTTTTACAGAATATGATCCAGCGCAAAGTTTTTATTTAGTCATGCGGTAATATGTCATTTAATTTCTGAAAAACAATCTACGTGGAGTCATCTATGGGTGAGGATAAGGCGCTAATTATCGATGGGAATGAAGCCGTTGCGAGAATTGCGCACAAAACCAACGAAGTCATTGCCATTTATCCGATCACACCCTCCTCGCCAATGGGAGAATTATCTGATGACTGGTCATCAGCAGGTAAAACGAATATCTGGGGGAACATTCCGGAGGTCATCGAGATGCAAAGTGAAGGCGGGGCTGCCGGCGCTGTGCATGGAGCGCTGCAGGGGGGTGCCCTGACCACGACGTTTACGTCCTCGCAGGGATTATTGCTGATGATTCCGAATATGTACAAGATCGCGGGTGAACTGACACCTGCAGTGATTCATGTCGCAGCACGATCCATTGCTGCTCAGGCATTGTCGATTTTTGGTGATCATTCAGATGTGATGGCCGTCAGGCAAACGGGCTTTGCCATGATTGCATCAGGTTCTGTCCAGGAAGCGATGGATATGGCGCTGATTTCACAGGCTGCAACGTTAAAAGCACAGATACCGATTGTTCATTTCTTCGATGGTTTTCGTACTTCACATGAACTGTCACGCATCTCTGATATCGATGACGCAGTAATCCGTACAATGATCGATGAAGAAGATGTCGATCAATTCAGAAAGCGTGCGCTGACACCGGATAAACCCGTCGTCCGCGGTACATCACAAAATCCGGATGTATATTTTCAGGCGCGTGAAAGCGTCAACCCCTACTATCAGGCAATGCCTGACATCGTTCAGGCGACGATGGACCAGTTCGCAGAGCTTACAGGACGACAGTATCATTTGTATGACTATGTGGGTGCAGAAGATGCACAACGGGTGATAATTCTAATGGGCTCAGGGGCTGAGGTTGTAGACGAGACGGTTGAGAGCCTTCTGCAAATGGATGAGAAAGTAGGTGTCATCAAACTTCGCCTGTACAGGCCCCTTTCAGGCAAACAACTATTGTCGATGATTCCCGCCACCTGCCAGGCCATCGCGGTAATGGATCGCACCAAAGAACCCGGTGCAGATGGAGAGCCTTTATATAAAGATCTCATGACGGCACTGGCAGAAGCCGTTATTCATGGTGAGTCCCGGTTTAAAAATTTGCCTAATGTTGCAGGCGGGCGTTATGGCCTGTCATCGAAAGAATTTACGCCGGCAATGATCAAGGCAATTTTTGATGAACTCAAAAGCGATTCACCCAGATCGCCCTTTACCATCGGGATCATCGATGATGTCAGTCACACACATCTGCTCTGGGATGACTCCTTTGAGACCAGTGCAGTTAAAAAAACGACACAATGTGTCTTCTATGGCCTGGGCAGTGATGGCACAGTCAGTGCGAACAAGAACACAATAAAAATCATAGGGCAGGAGAGCGATATCCAGGCGCAGGCCTATTTTGTCTATGATTCAAAAAAAGCCGGGGCTGTCACCGTCTCACATTTACGATTTGGTCCGGAAAAAATACGATCGAGCTATCTGATTGGCACAGGGCAGGCACAGTTTGTTGCCTGTCATCAGGAGGTATTCCTGGAGCGTTACGATATGCTTGAGCTGGCAGCATCGGGTGCGGTATTCCTGCTAAACACAACGAAAGAAAAAGAAAATGTATGGAATTCGCTTCCACGCAGTATGCAGCAACAGATGATAGACAAGGATATAAAATTCTTTGCCATAGACGCATATAAGGTTGCCGAAGACAGCGGTATGGGTAAAAGGATTAATACCATAATGCAGACCTGTTTTTTTGCCGTCTCAGGTATTCTTCAGGCTGAAGAGGCGATTGCAAAGATTAAGCAGGCAGTAGAAAAGACCTATGGCCGGAAAGGTCGACGGATTGTGGATATGAATTTTCGGGCCATTGATAATACGCTCGCGGCTATGTTTGAGATTAAAGTGCCGGAAGAAGCCTCAGGAAAAACAGAAATAATTCAGCTGATCCCGGATAATGCGCCTGAGTTTATCAGGGATGTCACGGCTAAACTCATTGCAGGGAAGGGGGATTCAATACCTGTCAGCCTGTTACCGAATGATGGTACCTGGCCTACGGGTACTGCCAGCTGGGAAAAACGAAACATTGCTGCAGAGATCCCTGTCTGGGATGAGGAGCTTTGCATCCATTGCGGTAAGTGTCCATTTGTCTGTCCTCATGCAGCAATACGAAGCAAGGTGTTTTCGACAGATGCCATTCTAGATCCTCCTGCCTCTTTCAAGCACGTCGCTGTAAAGGGCAAGGAATTTGCCGAGGGCATGCATATCAGTTACCAGGTAGCTCCCGAAGACTGTACGGGTTGCGGCCTGTGTGTTGAGATCTGTCCGGTGAGAGACAAGTCGCGATCCAGTCATAAGGCGCTGAATATGCGCAGCCAGCCGCCATTGAGAGAAGAGGAGCGAGTAAACTGGGAATACTTTCTCAGCCTGCCTGAGTATGAGCGCAGAGATATACGCTGGCGTACGATGAAAGGCGTTATGTTGGGAGAACCTTTATTTGAGTTCTCCGGTGCCTGTGTGGGATGTGGAGAAACACCTTATATCAAATTGGCAACCCAGCTGTTTGGTGACCGTATGCTGGTTGCCAATGCGACGGGTTGTTCATCTATCTATGGTGGCAATTTACCAACCACCCCCTGGTCAAAGAATTCGGATGGACGAGGGCCTGCCTGGTCGAACTCTCTGTTTGAAGACAATGCAGAGTTTGGCCTGGGTATGCGGCTGGCAATAAATTCCTCGCATGAACATGCCAGGCATCTGGTCGAAGAACTGGGCGAGGGTCTGGACCACGACCTGGTTACCGAAATTATACAGGCCGATCAGAGTGATGAGGCAGGCATTTATGAACAGCGCGAACGAGTGGCAAGGCTGAAAGAACAGCTGCAATCAATAGAAAAACCTGAAGCCAGAATACTTGAAAGGGTGGCTGATTATCTGGTCAAAAAAAGCGTCTGGATAATCGGTGGAGATGGCTGGGCCTATGATATTGGTTTTGGTGGTGTTGACCATGTCCTGGCATCGGGTCGTGATGTCAATATACTGGTTCTGGATACGGAGGTTTATTCAAATACCGGCGGTCAGATGTCCAAAGCGACACCCAAAGGGGCGGTGGCAAAGTTTGCTTCTGGTGGCAAGTCTATGAAGAAAAAAGACCTGTCTATGATCGCCATGGCCTATGAAAATGTCTATGTCGCACATGTTGCTTTTGGTGCTAAAGACATGCAGACCTTGAAAGTATTTATGGAAGCTGAATCCTATCCGGGGCCCTCTCTAATCATTGCCTACAGTCCATGTATCGCGCATGGTGTGGACCTGTCATTTAATTTGCGGCAACAGGAGCTGGCCCTTAAAAGCGGACACTGGAATTTGTTCAGATATGATCCACGACGGTCAGATCAGGGTAAAAACCCATTACAACTAGACTCAAAAGAACCCTCAATTCCGTATATTGATTTTGCATCAACTGAGATGCGTTTCAGCATGCTTCAGCGCAGCCACCCTGAAAGGTCCAGGGAGTTGTTTAAACAGGCCGAACGGGAAGCCCATGAGCGGTATCAACACTATAAAGCGTTATCAGAAATCTCTTATGATGACGGTAAAGAGCAAACTCTAAGCTCGAAGGAGAAATGATATGGACCTCAGCACAGAATACCTTGGACTTAAACTGGCAAACCCCCTGGTACCATCTGCCTCGCCGCTGTCGCGAGACCTGGATACGGTAAAAAAACTGGAGGATGCTGGCGCATCAGCACTGGTTATGTATTCATTATTTGAGGAAGAGGTCAGGGAAGAAGGTCACCTGATGGATGCTTACATGTACAGTCAGGACATAGGGCATAATGAAGCAGATGGCTATCTGCCCACCTCCGAAGCATACCAGACAAAAACAGACGAATACCTTGCCCATATTTTTTCACTGAAACAAGCCCTGGATATTCCGGTGATTGCCAGTCTTAATGGTGTGACTACCGGAGGCTGGATTGATCATGCGCTGGAGATACAACAGGCTGGTGCCGATGCGCTGGAACTGAATGTTTATTATATTGCTGCCGACATCCAGCAATCGGGTAGAGAGGTTGAGCAATTATACCTGGATCTATTGATAGAGATGCGAAAACATATCAGCATTCCGCTGGTGATGAAGTTATCTCCATATTTCAGCTCGGTTTCGAATGTGGTTCGTGAACTGCAGCAACATGGCGTTAATGGGGTTTCTTTATTTAATCGCTTTTACCAGCCTGGTATTGATCTGGAAACATTGGGCATCATTCCTGAATTGAATCTTTCAACTTCACATGAAAGCCTTCTGGCAATGCGCTGGATAGGAATCCTATATGGACAGGTTGATCTTTCTCTTGCTGCAACGGGTGGTATTCACACGGCTGAAGATGTACTCAGGATGCTTTTGTCTGGTGCGGATGTGACTCATCTGTGCAGCACCCTGCTGAAGAATGGACCAGGACAAATATCAATCATTCTTTCAGAGATGCAGGCATGGATGGAAGAACATGAATATGATTCCGTATCACAATTAAAAGGAAGCGTCAGCAAGCTGCATGCATCAGAACCTGCGGCCTTTGAAAGGTGTAATTATTTAGAGGTTATCAGGAGCTATAAAACATAGTCTGATCATAAATATAGTACAGGCAAAAAAAAGCCCGGCTATGCCGGGCTTTTTTAGTAGTCAGAAAAGAGATTACTGACGCTGACTTGGTACCTTGATAGGGATACCAGTATTCATATATGCCTGGTATAGCTCAAGGTTGGTATAAGCTGCGCTCTGAGGCTTCAGAGGTTTGGCGCGTACCTGTTTGTTACAGCCACCATAACGACGGTGAATGGTTCCAAGAGGCTTGCCCTTGAGTGACCACTTGGTGCGGTATACAGGAAAGCCTGTGCCCTGACCAAGGCCTGCACTCAAGACGTCGCCACGGATCTTATTGCCTGCATTCTGTACGTGACAGGTTGCACAGGAAAAGTTCAGTTGTCCGCGCCTGGCCCAGTAATACTGTTTGCCTTTTTCATAAGCTGCAATAGCCTCAGGACTGTTTAATTTTACAGCCATCTTTTTGCCCTGTGAGAGCATCTTGAAGGCAATAACCAGTCTGGCCATTTCACCATGTTTCAGGTTTTTGATGGGTTTTTCACCATTGCGAACACGACATTCATTGAGATCTGCTTCAATGGTGCGCATCTTTTTGGTGTTTTTATCATAGAATGGATAAGCGACAGCCAGTCCTTTGCCACCGTTCTGGAAGCAGCTGCTGTAGGTCTTGCCGTTAGCAAATGCTTTGTTCCAGAGCTCATCCCCTTTTTCGATATCAATTTCGTAGGGTGGAAATTCCATGATTAATTCCCAGTTTCCAACACGGTCTGCATACTGCGGCAGTGAATTTACACCATCGTTGTAGGCTTCCAGTGGGACTGTCGGAAATTTCTTTTTGAAGTAGCCCTGAAATTCCTTCAGGTCACCTTCAGGGGTTGCTGATGCAGTTATCGGTGCTCCTAAAGCAATACCGAGGCCCGCAAGCACTAATATAAGTTTTTTATTCATAATACTCCTCCTGGTAGTCATGATCAGGTCATATTTCTGACCTGATCATTCCCGTATATATACTTATTTTACGGCCGTTTTAGCGCCGCCGGTTTCACCTTTGTTATCTTTCCAAGAAACTTCGATCTTATCGCCAGATTTTGCATTCTTGACGCGAATACCGACCAGTGGGTTCTTGGAGACACCAATGCCCATCGCTACATCAGCCACACTTTTACCGTTGATGGAAAAATTTAGTGTCTGGATGAAGTGAGCAGGTATCACCTTTTTGGTTTTCTTATCCTTGCGTGAGCCAGTTTCCATAGCATGCTGGACCAGTACGAGGATTTCAGTTGCATTTCCCTTTTTACGGGCTTTAATTTTCGTTGCCATTATTTCAGTACCTTAGCTGTTGATATGCGGGGATGGTTTAACCACCACACCCGCCGACGGTTACTTTGACCATTGCGGAAGCTTTCAGTATTTTTCCGCCCGAATTGACATAGACGACGACGTCTGAGGTTTTACCCATTTTAACGCGGGTGCTGTAATAACCTACACTGTCACCGCTAAAGTCCACTTTTGTAGCCAGTGGTTTAGGGTTCTTCGCAACAAAAATTGCGATGCTCTTGACGTCAGCCAGTGATGTCTCGACCTTGACGGGAACTACTGCTCCGTTTTCAGCCTGTAATGGCGCTTTGATTTTGATGTCTTTACTTGCTGCTCCATCAGAGCCAAAGGCTGCTTTGCCTGCTGCAGCGACATCGCCAGCATCAAATGCTGCGGTTGGCCATTCGGCAGCTAGTGCCTGCCCTGATCTAAGTAAGCCGGCGCCAGCTGCGACAGCCAGTGCGCTAGTAGCGACTGTTCCTTTCAGAAATGTTCTACGCTTCATGTTTCCAAGCTCTCCTGAGTTTTGAATTGACACCATCTCAAACTAGATGGTGTATAGAAATGTAACAATGTTATCGATATCACTTTCAGAAATCACTTTGTGACGACCGAAAGGAATCATGGACGATTTAGGGTTGACTGCCGTAGCATCCCAGATCTGAGCGCGAAGTTTCGCCTTATCAGGGAAGCGTGATTTCATGCTAACCAGGGGTGGGCCAATGTTGCCGGATGCTGGCAGACCTGCAGGCCATTTTTTAGTCACTACATCGTGACAGGCCAGGCAGTTGCCTTTTTTACGGTTTACCATGGTACACCAGCCTTTTGTAGCAGCATCAGCATCTTTCAGCTTTTTGCATCCCTTATCGGTTGGTAGACTTTCGCCAGCTGTAGCAACGGGCATCATAGCGAGATTACACGCTAGCAATGCTGCCCCTGCAGTCGTGACTAGAGAGAAAGATTTCCTCATATTGTGGCCTCCTCAAGCACTAGAACTAATAGATATGCCGGTATGCGTTTGATCTTTACGTCATTACACAGCGGCGTTTATTTTGTGCAACATAGCATACATATATGTTGCAGTGATCGCAAAGGAATTATTGCAATTATTTTCTTGAGTGACTTGAATACTCGCTTTTCTTGCTTAATCAGGCCGTATTTTTCGTTATTTTTGCTTCTCTAATGCAGCAAGACTCTTTATTTCCTTGATTCTTGCCGTAATGCTGGCCTGCGCATAAAAATCATCTTTGCTGGCAAATGTGCGCGCTATATTCAGTTGCTGCGTAGCTGAGTGGTAATTGCCGAGCAGCGCATAGGCTTCTGCCAGTGCGCGATGAGATTCCATTTTCGAGCCGGTTTCACTTTCTGCCTGTGACAGCATTTCGTAAAAAAGAACACTTTTCGGGAATTTCCTGACAGCTTTTCGCAGCACCTTTCTTGCTTCGGCATAGTTGCCCTGATGAGCCAGGGCTTCTGCATAATATGTAATTGCAGAGAGTGAGGATTTGTCAGAATTATAGATATCGCGAAAAAGTTCCAGCGACCTGGTATTGTTTCCCTGTGCAGACGCTATTTGAGCTTCCAGTAGTCTGAACAACATTTGATCCGGTGCCCGTTCAAGTAATAAGACGGTTTCTTTTTTCGCTTCGTTATATTTTTTTCCCTTCAACAGTGCAAGCGCCAGGCCGTAATGATCTGCCAGCGTGTATGTTGCCCCATTTTTTTGAATTTTTATTCTGTAGCGGCTTTCAGCATTATTGGCATCTGCTTTCATTACGCTCAATTTTGCATGGATCAGCGTAAACTGGGTGTTATCGTTTGTTGCTGTATGAGGGTAGTTAGCTGCCCTGGACTTTGCCTCGGCAATGCGGTCAGTGGTGATCGGGTGAGTCAGCAGATATTGTGGAGCGTTGGTTTCATACAGGGTGTTGGCCTGCTGCATGCGCAGAAAAAAAGCAGCCATGGCATCAGTGTCATAGCCTGAGTTGGCAAGTACGTTTATTCCAATTCGATCTGCTTCACGTTCAAATGTGCGCGTGAACGTGAGTTGATTGTCTATGGACCTGGCTGATGTGATCGCGATGGCGGCCTCCGTGGCCTGACCACCTAACAAAATGCCGGCCAGCAATGTGGCCAGGTTGGGCAGCAGGTTTTTCTTCTGCGCGCTTATCATGCGGGGGATGTGCTGTTGTGTAACATGTGCTATTTCATGACCTAGCACCGAGGCCACTTCTGCTTCATTTTTAGCCGTTAATAACAGTCCGGTATGCACACCAATATAGCCTCCGGGAACGGCAAAGGCGTTGACAGAATTATCATTAATCAAGAAAAAGGTGAAGCTGTCCCTGGCCAGGCCGGCACCCTCGATTAGTCTATTGCCCAGGTCATCCAGGTACTCTTTTAATTCAGGCTCGCTGACCAGGTCCATATAGGCACGTGCCTGACGATAAAACCCTTCACCCAGCTGCTTCTGCTCGAGCGGGGACATGACATTGTGGGATTCATCACCGAGGTCAGGCAGGTTAAAATCAGTAGCCTGGCCCTGTGCAGGAAGAGCAACGAGTAAAAGCGCCAACGGCAGTATCGGAAGAAAAAATTTTTTGAATTCGCGGTACATGATTATGTATGCTGTGTGTCGTTTGTGGGAATGTGTGGTCTCTGTATGTGGTCTCAGGATGGAAACTGGTTATTTTGCGGGTTAGCATACACTTCTATGCTATTCCTTACTGCTGGTAGAAACAATCACAGGTACTGATTAACTGTATTATATGTCAGTGCTAGCTATATAAGATCGATTTGTTTTAATATCAAGGGAACCTCTAATTAATTATGGCATGTCTCTGCGAGACCTGAAGCGTGCAGTTACAAAGCGTGCTTCGCAGTGAATGGCCCGGTCCTTTAC